>VOFK01000856.1_pt1 | contig 69098 bp, 121 predicted proteins | sample 5384121 | NCBI WGS metagenome assembly VOFK01 (sample SAMN12384730, study PRJNA508395) | human gut metagenome | isolation source: healthy gut J | host: Homo sapiens | reverse complement strand
GGGAATATATGCGTAGGAGTGATGCTCTGATTTCCAATATTACCCCAAGAACCACGCAATTTCAAGTTCGAAAAGAACAGAGTTCAAAGGTTTCATAAACGCTTTCCTCGCTGATACGCCGCATCCGGCGAAACCGAAGGGAAGAAACCGAAAACGGCTATTCTTCGAGAATTTGGAAGAACCGTCATAACGTCCGTTCGTTTCAAGCAAATGCTTGCCGGCAAACGAATAGTTAATGCGATAGAATTAACCCTCTTACCGTATAACGTTCAAATTTAATGCTTTAGCAAAAATAATCATACCAATCGACTGCAGGAAATGAACGGATCTTCATTAATCATATTCATACGCGACATCTCGGCATAACGATAATCACTACTCTCCTGATTGAAACACTCCCATCACCGTTGCATCATGTTTGCCCATGAGTTCCTTATGGTGCCACTTAAAGTTCAATACGTATATAATCCATATTAAGAATATTCATGCTTGCCGGAATTGGCGGTGGAGCCTCTTTCACAAAGTTATAATAGAACTTCTTCTCAAATTTCGTTTTTCTCGTTACTTAGATGATCCAATAGTATACTCACCAATCAACTTCACATTCTTCAAGGACTGATCATGCAACCTTTCCGAAAATACGAAAATTATTCTTTTGAATGGTTGTCGGATATGCCGGATCAATGAAATCAAGTTACGAGGGTATTGATCGGTAATTCTTCATGCGTCAATATTCATTGTTCAGTAAGGGAAATAAGAAGGGGAATACGACTGCTGCTCCCCATATACCATATCCTCCGGAAGTTTCGGCAATGAAAGAGTTCGGTTCGTATATTTAATATCAATTCCGGGTAATCCATGAAAGAAACACATCCGAGCGGAATAAGAAGACACGTTGTAACGCTTTATTGCGTATCTTTTATCCAGCCAGTACCCATTTTCGACTACCATACCGAAGGAGAAACGATAAGAAATATCTTTCATTACCGCCACCTACCGAGATATTATGAGTTTGCTGGAAACCAGTCTCCATCATATCATCGAAAAGATCGCTTCGCCGCTATAACGTGCCCGTCCACCACATTGCATAACCATCCGATATGCAGACGGATTAGCATTATATTCCTTCCTTCAAAAGTTCCCAAACTTCAGGTATCTACGTTCTGACCACTTTGATAATTGATTGTCCCCATGTCCTTATGGGGCCTGTACCGTTTGGAGCGGAGTAGCCTTATGAGGCATATTGGCAGGTCTGCTAAAAGAAAAGTTATTTGAATACCGGGCGAGAGTCGAAGTTGCAATCCCGAGCCTTTCTTTGTAGTAATCGTGAATCACACCGGAAAGCCGCCTCGTGCCCGTAACAGCGCAGAAGATGCCGCATCCTTCAAAACAGTCACCGATTCAATATCGTTCGGATCGAGCATGATATCCATCTCCACGTTATCCACCAGCACCAGCGGTTTCCCAATTATCGAGACTGTTGACACCACGAATGTTGAAACTCATTTCTTCACCGGGTCTTCCTGAATTACCCTGTAATCTGCAAGCCGGGCATTGCCCCTTTCAAAGCGTCACCACAGACACCACCGGACGTCACCTAAACATCATCCATCTTTCACACTGCCTCACCGCACCTGTCAGGTTCGCTTTCTTTGTAATGCCGTAACCAACAACTACTACTTCGTCTATTAACCGGGCATCTTCTTCAAAGTTACATTGAGAGGACGTTGATCTTTCACCACCACTTCCTGTGTATAGCCGATATACGATATGGATAAACGGGCATTTGAGTAACCATCAAGGAGAAATTGCCATCCATATCCGTAATGGTACCTTCCGTAGAATCGACCAATTTCACATTTGCCCCCAATCACCCTTCACCTGTAGGATCAGTGATTCTGCCTTTTTTAAGACAAACGCTTTTTCCTGTTCTTTCTGCGGTGTCACTGCATGGAACATAATCACCCGGGTTCCGTTCACTTCATAACTGACGTCCGTACCGGCCAGCAATTGTCCCATCACATCATTAATAGTACCGTTATTTATATTCACAGAGACTTTCTATTCAAATCAATGTCATTATTACGAATCAGGAAAGAGTAATTGCCTTGCTTCTTTATTACTTCAATGGCTTCTTTTAAAGTAATATTATCTACTTTCACACTGAATCGCTTACTTTGTTCCTGTGCCGATAGCTGGAAACCACCAGTCAAAAACGTTTCCCTACAGACAAAAGCAGAAGCATTAATAATATTCTTTTTTATTAATCTCATATTTTTCACTATTAAAGGTTAACATAATATCTTTCTATACAACGCTGAACCGCCGATATATCTATCGACTAAGTTCCCAATCATACTTTTACTTTTTTCTTATTTTACCTCCTTTTCTTGTCAGTTATAAAGATAGTGTCTCCACTAACTTTCCATGTATATTGCTTCTCAACGTTGATTTCTCCCCAATATATCATTGATACTTTGATTACTATTAAAACATCCGGAAAAAGCGTTCCGCCTTCAGACGTTCACTAAACTGGATCTTCACCTGGAATTTGCGCTCCAGACGGTGTGCGATGTCGGCAAACGGGCATCCTCAAATGTCAGGCCACCATCCAACCAGTCACAGGCAGAACTAGCATTTGATTTCATTTCTCCATGCGGCCCGTATTCTTATCGTAAAAGCCTGTTCGGGAATAGTTTCATTACTGAACCGGACAAAAAAAGGCTAAATTGACGACTCTCCAACAAAGACGTTAACAATACATAATTATCGTCATCATAAGCGCGTACATTAAAACAGTCTCACCCACTTTTACCTGTACACCATTCGTATTCACAAAAGAAAGGAATCTTCTCATTTTTCGCCACCTTGAAACATCCTTCAAGCCATCAAGCGTAACATCACGTTCACGAATGCAATAACGTAAACACAGAACCCGCATTCAATGAAACCTCTGTTCCATCCGGAAGCACAATATTGTTCGTCCGCGAACCGGCCCGGCACTTTAATTTCATAAGGAGAATCCGCATTCGTATATTTCCGTAAGATTTTCAGTATAAGTGTACCAGAAGTAATTGCAAACCCAACAACAAAAATGCAACTTCAGCCACCAGGAACTATCTTCCCGCGAACGGACAGGTTTCATCTCAGCAGCACTGTTTTTCTTTTTTATCTGTGATAAAATTGGCGTCTATCTTTTGTAAATGCAGGCACAGAAGAAACAGGACATACTGAATCTCCTGAAAAATTTTAGTAGCATCTTCATTCGAAGCCAGATAAGCGAACAGGCTTCTTTTCTCTTCTTCGTGCAGTTACCGGACAGATAATTGCTTATCCGGATTTCCAATTCTTCTATATGATAAGAGCCATTCATAAACGTACTTTTTCTATGGGTGTATATAACTAGATACGCAATAAAAAGAAACGTTTAAAAGAAAAGCGATTTTTTTTTGAAAAACATCAAAATAACTATCATATAAGGAGTACCCAGTGATTCGCGTGCAGTTTAGTCAATGCTATTTTCATCTGTACTTTACAGTGGTCACATTAATATTCTGCTCCTCGGCAATTTCACTGTATGTCTTACCCTCATACAAACTTGCTTTAAATATGGCACGGCATTTGGCTGGCAATTCCTCCACCTTCTTCATGATGATGGTATTCATTTCGCTATGCTCAATGCCGCAAAGGATTATCGGAAGAAAGAATATGATTTTCGAGAAAAGCCCAGATTTCTTCCATCTGTTCCGTCATCTGTTTTTCGTTGAAATAAGAAGAGCGCAGATAACTGATACTTGCATTTTGAATGGCACGCCGCAAATACGGAAGAGCCGGATAAGTGATGTGATGGCGATTCTGCCAGAAAGCAACAAAGACATCATTCACAATCTCCCCTGCCACCCTCCTGTCATGCACATAATAAACAGCTATCGCACACAAATAAAGGTAGTAGGTATGATAGATTTTATCAAATGCTTTTGTATTACCGTGATTTAACTGTTCAATTAGATTTTCAGAGATTTCTGGTAGATTCATTCGTTGTCTTTCTTTAAGGAACGGTGCAAATATAGCGATTAATTCAGAAAAACAAAATTCCAATCAGATAAACCGGAGCCCGGCAATCATTCCTTAGCCCTTCCAATCCCATCGGTATTTTCAACAAATACCAAACAATAAACAGCAATGTCCAGACAACCAGGATGCCTAATAATGAATATCTCCAAGTATATTTCAGCAATGAGCCATACGTAATCTGCTTATCATACTGCCGCATATAGGTAAGCACCAGAGGCATATAGAATAAGAAAGGAGTAATGGCATTCGTCGAACTATCTCCGATACGGAAAGCACATTGTGCTACATCCGGAGAGATTCCCATTTGTGCAAACATCGGGATAAAGATAAAAGACATAAATGCCCACTTGGAAGTAGCAGATACCATAATCAGATTGATAAACGCTGTAAACAGGATAAAGAGAACAAGTGCAGACAACGGAGCCGGCTCGAAAGAAGAAAGCAGATCAGCTCCCATAATAGCTATACATTTATCCAAATGAGAATACTCGGAAGCACGCAAACATCTGAGCAGCAAAGAAAAGCGATAACAAAGTAAACACCCAACAATTTCATAGGTTGAGTAAGCCCTTCAATCACATCATTGTCGGAACGATAACGACCGGAACTGAACCCGTAAGCCATTCCCGTGATGCCCGCCCCTAAGGAAAGAAGAAAAAGAATTCCGGCAATAAAAGGCGAATGCATCAAACCACCGTTCACGCCACGAATATCCCATGAGAAGAAAACAAGTAAGCCATAAGATAAGAGCTACATAAATTCCTGCTACAATAATCGAAAATCATTATCGCCCGCCGTTCTTTACGGGACAAGGGCCGATAAGCTTCCACCTTTCACGCTTCCTTCATATTTTCCTAAAGCGGGAAGAAGCCATTTCTGAGTCAGCCAGTAAACAATAGCAGTAATTACTACGGTAGAAGCACTCATGAAAAAATAATTGCAAAGTGGTTCGGTATTTCCCTGATATCCTGTCTGAGCTAGTGCAGCTTCCTGAGTGGTATGAGCCAGCAACGGATCCATTGTGCTTAATACAATATTTGCACTATATCCGCATGCCACTGAAACATAAGCCGTAATAATTCCTGCAAGCGGATGAAGTCCTACCCATTGGAACAGCATGGCGGCAATAGGCAATAAGATGATATATCCGCCATCGCCAATAACGTTGGACAACAAGCCAAGCACAATTACCCACAAGATAACCTTCCTCTTCTCCTGCCGGTTCCCCACTCCCAAACGGATGCATGCACCAATAAATCCTGAATGCTGGGCAACCCCCAGTCCGAACATAGCAATAATCACCATACCCAACGGTGCAAATCCGGTAAAGTTCTTGATAGCATTCCGCAACCACCAGCGAATTCCTTCCGGACTCAATAAGCTCTGTACGCGAATCTCCTCACCGGTCTGTGGCAGCGTCACCTTCAATCCATAAATATCACATATCCATGAAAGAAAGACCACTGCTATTGTCAGCAGAAGGAACATCGTAGCGGGGTGAGGCATACGCCATTTATTCTTCATCATTTTCATCTGTCCGTTAAGATTTATTCTTCGTCAGCCTCCAGATTATCCAGTCAATAATACGTAATTCCAATGCACGTACTGCCAACCGGGTAGCATTTACTCCCACCCGTTCCCCATTAGGGAAAAGGCGTCCTATAAGATCATTCTGCCGTTTTTCCAATGACTTCACTCCGAAAGGCATCCCTTTCAAATTGGCAATCATTTCCTTCGTATATCCCAAAGCCAGATGACGGAGAAAACGTTCATCGGTATTCATCAATATCATAACTGATCACCGCCTCCTGACGCTTGGCATCATTAGCTACCGATTTTTTGAAACGATCTACAATCTTTTCCAAAATCGGATAGTTGAAAACTAACTTCTTTCCGTCCATTACAGCCTGCACATCTGTTTTCGTCAGTAATTCTCCTGTTTTGCGGATAATTCCGTCAGCACCGGCATTGAGTACATCCACCCATAACTTTTCATTCAGAATTTCACCCGTAAATATCAAAACCCGGACTCCTTTGTAACGTTTGAATATATTCTTGCATATATCAACACCGATAGTGGTTGAACCTCCCAATCCTAAGTCCAGCAACACCAGATCGGGAAGCTGTGCCTCCATTAACGGCCAGAACTCATTTTCCGTCATTGCTGTGCCAATACCTCTGCATTGGGTATCTCATGGCGAAAAATCTCCTCTGTACCTTTCAACTCCAGTTTTACATCTTCTACAATAATAACTTTAAACTTCTGTTCTTCCATGTTCCTTATCTAATAACTTTTATGTGTTCTCCTTTTATCTGCGTGGAATAGTAAAATAAACCGTAAACCCTCCGCCTTCGGCCGGTTCGGCATTAATACGGCATCCTCTACGCCCTGCAAATTCGTCATGATCGCGGATAATCTGCTTACATACGAGATATTCCGTCCCCCTCAATTCTCCCTCTTTCACGGACGTCATACGTGTCAGATTCGGATAAAATAGTTGATTCAACTCCAACACGCTCTTCTCACGTCTCGTATCCGTAAAGAGGAAAACGAATATATTCATTATCCTGACGTGCTTGCAGACGTATCACTCCATCTTCACGTACAGTCAATGCTTCATCAATCAGGTTCTCCAATAGAAAACGCAACTGATTCACGTCTCCTATCACCTTCGCCTCCATCGGCTCTATTTCCAATTCTTTCCTCTCCGACCGATTCTTCATCAACTTCTTGAAATATTTTCCGGCAGTTTCGAAAAGCTCCTGAACCGGAATCGTAGTCCGCCGGAAAGTAACCTCCTCCAACTGGCGGGAAGCACACGAACTCAAAATAGTAAAGATCCCCTTATAGTATTCAATCAACTCCGTCATAGTCTCCACTGCCTCCTTTTCTCCTTTCCGAAAGATTCTGCGCATTCAGCCGACCTACAATTTGTTTAATCTTATTCGGATAATAAATCGTCTCATGCTTGATAGTCGAAAGACAATTATCAAGTACCATATTCTGTACATGTAACATACCGTCCTCCCAGGAAGCCCGGCGCGCTTCCTCGTGTGCCGACTCAATATCACGATATTTCGTAGCCAGTTTCACCACAGCGTTAAATACGACAATAGCTACATAACGTGCCACCAGTTCGAAAAGCAGTCGATCAGTTTCCTGTTCCGTCCCTTCTCTTCGCTCCAGATAAAGCACACCGACACATTGGTGCTCGCCTCCTGCTTCTACCATGAGAGGTATTGCCTGAAGATGCTGCTCGGAAAGATATTCTCTTGAATCAAAACATAGCTGCACCATTTCCGGCATTTCCTGTCCGGGACTCGAAAGCATATTCCAACAAATGTGTCGTTTCGTTATAAACGGCAATTCCCATCCGGTCAATTGTCAGTAACTCATTAACAGAGCCGAATGCTTCATCTACAATCCGCTGCGGAATCTCTTTAAGTGTACTCTCTTCCCGTTGAAGTGCCTCTGCATTTTCCTGCTCCTGCGGTCGAATCAAAGGGAAGCAGCAAATACCTTTCTGATTAATCTCAAGTACCTGTTCAAGACTCAAACGATTCTGTAACCGCTTCCTCATATACAAAAAATAATATCCTACCAAAGAAACAATCAATAAAACAAAGCATAGGATAATTCCTACCGTCTTATTGGTATTCGAACGCTCCAGTTGCCGGCAATATGCTTCGAGAGTCTGATCCTCTCCCTGCAACTTATACAAATCCGTAAATGCCGAATTATTATAACTATACGCATCCAACTGTTTCAATGCCAGAAAAGCAACCGCCGCCTCATTTCTTATATCCAATATCACATGATAATCCGAATCAAAAAGTTCGTTCCACCAACTGATTTCGGCAGGCGTTCCTTCCCCTACCAGCTTCATATACCGATGTGGGCGATCCGGACGCGCATATTTTTCATAATGCTCATTCAGAAAAAGATCGCAGAATCTATATATTGCAAAGCCAACTCATAATTTTCATCCACATTAGCGAAATAAGCAGCATTGGCATAATCTGATGCTAGCATCCAACAAATCTTCATAAGCAGAATCCGTAATAACCACAATCGAATCGCCATCCTGTAACATCGGAGGAATCGGATCATACAGACAAGAAACCATCCCCAAACGGAAGCAACAAGCAAAGCAACAATACCCCCCCATCGCTTTTACGCACTCCCGAAGGCAAACGGAAATAGAAACGGCTTCCCTTCCCCAAGTTCACTCTCCACATCAAAGACACATCCCCGGAATAAATCATTCGTTTTCTTATATTTCTCGATGATTCCCTTACAATTCATCAATCCGAAGCCACTACCCTTATTTTCCTTCAACACTTCTGCATCCGTGGCATTCTTCATACCGATCACACGGGAATCATACACTTTCTCACCAATAATCTGTGCCACATCCTCGGCGGAGATACCTCTTCCATTATCTTCTACAGAGATCTCGACATAGGAATCCTCCGTAGTACGGGCATACACTTTGATTGTTCCTCCTTCCGGAGTATATTTGCGGGCATTCTCGGCCAACGTATTAATCATAAATAGTTAGTGCACGGTCCGCCTTCACCATGGCATGGGTCGGTTCAATTTCTAACGTCTGTTCTTTCATCTCAAAGGCACGACGTCCCTTTCCCAATAAATCGAACAACTCATTAAGACCGAATGTTTCAATATTCAGGCTAAGCGTTCCTGCTTCATCTTGATCCAAAGAGCCAGAATGTCGTTATACTCATTGATAGTAGTCACTAGTTCGTCAATGTACTGATACTTCTCTTTCTTAATCTTCTCATCGTCAATATACCCTCGCTCTGTCAACTTATGTACCTCGTTCAAGATCCGGTCAATATATGGATTGATGCCATTTACAATCGCCAGACAAGCCTTCTTTATCAGATTCTGGCGTTTATTCCGGCTATATGCTGCTCGTACACATACCGTTCTTTCTCCAATTGAATCCGTTCGTCGCTCAATGCCTCTACCATTTGTTCATTGTCGGCAGCCCAAACAATATACGGTTCAAGCACATGCACCAATGCTTTTTCATCACGGTTCAACGATGCAGAGGAACCAGTGCCGCTTTTCCCTTTCCTCCGGAATTTCCTTGAAGACGTCCTTTCCCAAGTAGTTGATCGATACCTTGTTGAATTAATGGAACATTCATCGGAATGGACGAAGTTATATCCCGGCAAAGATCAAATCCGTTGCAGACGCTCCACATCTACCTGATTCCTTATTTTTAGACCGTTTATTGAAGAACCACCAAAGATAATAACCACCAACACCAACCCGACAATAACCAAAGAAAAAGTACAAGCGTCATTTGTCGTGAATCGGCTTCCAATGAAAGATTAGCGGCTCTCCAATTCCTTATCCTGCCGTGTAAAGTTCAGAATATCCAAATATATATTCCGGTTGTAGTCAGATGCGTGCTTCATTCCCAGTCCGGCATACGACACGCTTAACTGCTCTCGAATTCTTGAGATCCATTCAGGTGACCGTTCTCAACCTTCATCTTCCTGCATGATCCATGGAACCCCGGTATAAGTCGTATCCCCTCCACAAAAACATGTAGTTTATCCAATGTATCCGCCGCATGGTGATAATAGAGCATGTGATGTTGATTCACACAATCTAACGCTTTTGGTCAAGCGTATCCAATGCCTCCGAATAACGTCCGTGCTCATTCATATACTTACCGATAGATACATACGCACCGGCAATCTGATACAAATCATTGTACTCACGAAATTTTTCAAGTGCACGCTGTGCCATACGCAAAGGCATAAGCGAATCTACAGGAAACCCAAACTGGTCGATCCAGTGCATGCGTCCTCCTTACCCCGGATAAAACTCAAAGTTGGCAGGAGAAACCATCAGATTAGCCAATCCTTGCAGACCATTTCCTTCGAAATAAGGATGCTTACTTTGAACAGCCGTCCGCCAGGTAATATAGAGTTGGTCGAACTCACGAAGCTTTCCGGTCTTCCGGCTTGGTTGCTTCCACCAACGAAGCCGAACCTTTAATATAATGATAATAAAGCAACTGATTAGTATCTGTCAATGCTTCATCTTCCGGAATCTGGTTGAGGGCGTCAATCGCTTCCTGCCGTGCTGAAGATAATAGTAGTAGATAGAAGAAACGATGAAAAACCTTCGGTAAACGCATAGTCCAGCCGAAGTGTTTCGTGACGGTCGGCAAACAGGTCACTCTCTTCACGAATACGTTTCATGCGCTTGAAGCGCACTATTACGATAATCATAAAATTCTTTGTTCATAGCCGTTCGTTGGCAGATTTTCATCAGTCCGATGTCAGCAATCAACAGTTCGAGTTCATTCTTGTCGCCTTTATAGACTTCCTTATGTAATGCTTCCGCACGGTCAAAGTCCATATTCATATACGCACAAAAAAACCAAGATTATTAGAAGCTTCGGCTTTTCCCGATTTGTAAAAATTTACCTGTCGATAGGCCGCATCAGCATATTTGTAAGAAGAATCCAGGCTTCGATAACGATAAGCATACGCCTTCCCGTTCAGCGAATCAATCAGGCGCACCTCTTTAGTCGGCACCATATCAGTGCACGAAAAAAAAGAGGCAAACAACACTATACCTATTATATATAGAGGAAAGCGTGAACTCATTTTTAACTATTAACTGTTTTCAGAAAGCAAATCTACAAATATTTCCGATAAGTTGGAGAGAAAAATATTTTTTATACAATAAGTCCTTCTAAATAATAAGAGAAATTCCTACCTTTGCAGGCAAATTAACAAATAGGTAACATCTATTACAAAATGAGCGAAAAAGCACCCTTTATGGTATTCTCGGGAACGAACTCGAGATATCTGGCAGAAAAAATCTGCGCAAGCCTGGATTGTCCTCTGGGAAATATGAACATTACCCATTTTGCCGATGGCGAATTTGCTGTTTCATATGAAGAATCAATTCGTGGCGCACATGTATTCCTGGTGCAGTCTACTTTCCCTAACTCAGACAACTTAATGGAACTTCTCCTGATGATCGATGCTGCAAAACGTGCATCTGCAAAGAGCGTTGTAGCTGTAGTCCCTATTTCGGATGGGCACGTCAGGATAGAAAAGACAAACCCCGTGTATCTATCGGAGCTAAGTTGGTAGCCGATCTGCTGTCAGTAGCAGGTATCGACCGACTGATTACCATGGATTTGCACGCAGACCAGATTCAGGGATTCTTCAATATCCCCGTAGACCACCTGTATGCATCAGCCGTATTCCTCCCTTATATCCAGTCATTGCAACTGGAAAATCTGGTTATTGCTACACCGGACGTAGGAGGTTCAAAACGTGCCAGCACTTTCTCCAAATACCTCGGTGTACCATTGGTACTCTGTAACAAATCACGTGAAAAAGCCAATGAAGTAGCTTCTATGCAAATCATTGGTGACGTAAAGACAAAAATGTCGTATTGATCGACGATATCGTTGACACAGCAGGAACGATCACTAAAGCAGCTAACATTATGTTGGAAGCCGGTGCTAAGTCCGTACGTGCCATTGCCAGCCACTGTGTAATGTCTGACCCCGCTTCATTCCGTGTACAGGAATCTGGTTTAACCGAAATGGTATTTACTGACAGCATCCCCTACGCTAAGAAATGTGCGAAAGTAAAACAGCTGAGCATTGCCGATATGTTTGCTGAAACTATCAAGCGAGTGATGAATAATGAATCTATCAGTTCACAATATATTATTTAATGACAAATGATAATTGATAGTTGAAGACTTTCAACAGGATTAAAAATGGATAATGACCGCTTTTGGTTATTATCCATTTTTCTTTGTACCATAAAAAAGAGGCCACGCAATGCGCAGCCCACTATCATTTATCATCTATCACCTATCATCTATTGAAGTCTTCCGAATTTATAGGTTCCTTTTTTAATCACCTTTCCATCTTTATCTGTTTCTACAAAAGGACCATTTTTTTTCCTTGTTTGAAAAATCCGTCAAAGCGATTACCATCTTTATCAATTTGTACGCCCTGTCCATCTTCCAATCCGTCAACAAAGCCACCTTTATATTGCATTCCAGCAACGGTTTTCAGAGTGCCTTGTCCATTGGGACGGTTATCTTTCCAGTCACCGTCATAAACATCGCCATTGCTCCATTTATAGACTCCTTTACCATCACGTTTATTATTTTTCCAGCTTTTCCTTCGTACACAGCACCATTCGCCCAGGTAAATGTACCTTTTCCGTCCTGCATGCCATTTTTTGAAATTACCTACATACTTATCGCCGTTGGCATGGTAATAAACTCCTTCACCGGTGCGTTCACCTAAGAGATAAGAACCTTCGTAACGATCGCCCGTGTGAAAGTAGTAAGTACCTTTTCCATGTTGAATATCATCCGCCCAGTCACCATCGTATTTATCTCCATTGGTATATTCAAATACCCCTTTTCCGTGACGGACATCATCTTTCCAATCTCCTTCATACTTACAGCCATCGTCCCAGTTCATGATACCTTTTCCGTTCTTCTTATCATTTTTTCCAGTGACCGGTATATTTGGCACCATTCGCCCAAGTGTATGTACCTTCGCCTTCACGCGTTTATCATTCACCCATTTACCTACATACAAATCCCCGTTATGATAATACATTGTTCCTTCACCATGCTGATAATCCTGATACCACATACCGTCGTAACGGTTATTATTCATAAAATAATAGATACCTTTTCCGTGCTGCTGGTCCTGAAACCACTGTCCTTCGTATTTTTCTCCATCGGGAAACATATAAATTCCATATCCTTCACGTTTCCCCTTCACATATTCTCCTTCAAAGACATCACCGTTTTTAAAGACTGTTTTTCCTTTTTCCATTCGGTTTTCGTCCTTTCATTTCTCCCGTATAGACACTGCCATCCTTAAAAAGTATAGTTGCCAATCTTTATTTCAGTGGAGAATGTATCTTTTAATTTTTCCGAAAAAATCCGCCTTTTTTTTCATTTTCTTGTGCCATTACTCCCTCCCTGTGCAAGAAGAGCCAAAAAAAGTGTAGTATATAGATATTTCCTCATTGGTTTTACTCGTTACTCATTTTAAAATTACAATTTGGACAAAGATACAACTTCTATCCCAAAAAGTGCCATATCGGAAAGCAAATTATGACAACTTTTTACCAGCAATGACCTCTTTTAATGTCTCTTTGCACAAATAGCGCTGTGCCAAATCTTGTATTTCCATCGGAGTAACCTCATTCACAGCCAGCAGGAACGTGAAAAGTAGTCATCATCCAGACCGGAAGTAGCAATGAAGATCCACGCATCCGAAAGTGAGAAAGGCGACTCATAACTACGGCACATTTCTCCCAACATATAGTTGCGTACAATAGTCAATTCTTCGGCTGACACAGGTTCCTGATGCAGGCGGTCTATTTCATGATACACTTCCTGTATCAACGGTTCCACATATTCATTATCCGTTTCTGTCGATATAGCCAGCAATCCGCTATCCGGATAAAACATGATTCCTGCTGAAATACCATAAGTATATCCCTTCTCTTCACGAATATTAGACATCAGCCGACTACCGAAATAACCTCCGAATAAAGTCATCAATACCCGAAGTTTCAAATAATCAGGATGATTACGAGTAATGGTCGTATATCCCATCTTCACAGCACTCTGCATGGCATCTTCACGCTCTGTAAAAATTCTCTTTTCGGGAACAGCAGTAAAAGGAAAACTTAATCTCGACACCTGCTGCTGATGCTGACCGAAAGAAGTGCCGAATATATCTGTCACCCGGCTGATAATATCCTCCGTCACCTTACCGGACAAAAAGATAGAGCAATTACCCGAATGATAATACCGTTCATAAAATTCACGGAGCACTTCCGGAGTGATGGCATGATAATCTTCCTCCACTACTATTTTTACCACATGGATGCTGTTCGCCGTAAAGCGACTGCAACAGAACTGCGGTGTGCCAGAAAATCAACTTTGGAAGTATTGACCTGGTATTGTTGGATATTGGTATCGAGAATGGTATGCAATTCCTTTTCAGGGAAAAGCGGTTCTTTAATCATGGATTCCACCACCTCCAATGTTTTCGCCAAATACTTATTCAACGAATAAACAGTGATATATGCATATTCCGACGAGCTGGACAATTCGAGCCATGAGCCGTAGTAATCCAGTTTTTCGGCAATGGTGGCAGCCGTATATTTTTTCGTGCCTTCGCGCAGCATCCGGTTCGTAAACAGAGCTTGCAGTTTCTGCGACTGTTGCCAGCGCCCCCCGGCAAAAAGTACATCTATGCGTACCACTTCCTGTTCACCCGCATTAATAACAGTCAACGGAATACCGTTTGGCAACGTCATTCGAACGGGAGGAAGTATACGAAAATTTTTCAGGGTTTGTATTTCAGGTTGTATCGTACGATCCATAAGATTAGATTCTATTCTTCAAAAATTCTTCTGCCCGTTCCAAGTCTTGTGGGGTATCAATTCCAATAGTTTCCACTTCACTGATACCGACCTTTATTTTGTATCCGTTCTCCAGCCAGCGAAGCTGCTCCAAAGATTCGGCCAACTCCAAAGAAGACTGTGGAAGCATGGTAATCTCCTTCAGCACATCTGTACGATAGGCATACAGTCCGATGTGCTTGTAGTAGGTATGTCCCTTCAGCCAGTCCTGTTTCTCGGCATTACGCTGATAAGGAATAATGGATCGGCTAAAATAAAGCGCGTTCCAGTTCGTATTGACTACCACTTTCGGTGAATTTACGTTTTCCAGTACAGCAAACGGTTCATCTGCAGTAAAAGGTTTCACCAGCGTGGCAATCTGCGTGGTTACATCTTCGAAACAAGCCTTTACCGCATCCAATTGTGAAGGCTGAATAAAAGGCTCATCTCCTTGTATATTGACAACGACATCAAAATCACCTCCAATCTTAGTACAGGCTTCATAACAACGGTCCGTACCACTTTTATGATTAACAGAAGTCATCACAACCTTACCTCCAACGCCTTGACAGCAGCTTCAATGCGCTCGTCGTCGGTGGCTACATAAGCGTCATCCAAAACGCCAGCCACTTGCTCATACACACGTTGTATAACAGTTTTTCCACCCAACATAGCCAACGGTTTTGCAGGAAAACGAGTGGATGCATAGCGGGCAGGTATAATTCCAAGAAATTTCATCTACTTAATAAATAATGAAGAATGGAAAGCAGATAATGACTGTTGTATATATCCCCTTTGCCAATCCTCCGGTTTTAATATTTTGTTATCATATAAAAAAAGCATGTCAATATCCAGACATACTTTTTCCTCTTTCTTATCCTCCGAACGACGTCCGGACCTCTGTTCTATATCTTTCAGCATTTTTTCCTCACTATCTCTTCATCCTTATCGGAAAAGAACATAACCACTTGGTTGGAAAAACAGAGCCGGATTCTTAAAAAAACAAAGGTTTAGTTTCCAGTTCGGGCGCAAAACATATAGAAGAGAACGATTCAGTCAGTTCCTGTCTGGCAAAAAAGTCAGGTTCTCTTCCTGTTGTAATTACTCCCTATGCAAACAATATACCTGTGCATTTAAATTAAGTATTAGGTATTAAGTATTAAATAGCACTATACTTAATACTTAATTAAACAGATCATCCAGTCCTCTTTCTTCCACTTCGCCATCAGGAGTTTCCGAACCGGCACACGGGTCAAACCCTTCAGGGAGTTTGAATCTCTCCTGCTGGTCATATCCCAAAGTCGGATCGTCATACACTTTCTTCATATACATCGCCCAGATAGGCAAAGCAGCAGCAGCTCCCTGTCCATAGGTCATTGTACCGAAGTGAATATCACGTTCGTCACCTCCTACCCAGCAGCCGGACACCAATGAAGGAGTAAAGCCCATGAACCAGCCATCAGAGTTATCATTGGTCGTACCTGTCTTCCCACCCATATCGGCGGTAATTCCATATCGACGAACACGTCCACCCGTTCCTTCATTAATAACGGCACGAAGCATAACCAACATTTTGTAAGTGCTTGACGCGCTTATCACTTCTTCCATCTGCGGTGCAAAAGTAGAAATGACATTACCATCACTATCTTCAATGCGTGTAACAAACAATGGAGCTACACGAATTCCTTTATTGGCAAAAGCTGTATATGCACTTACCATCTCACCGACAGAAATTTCACAAGGTCCCAGACAAAGTGAAACCACCGGATCAATGGCCTTATTGCGTACTCCGAAACTATGAATCAACCGAACCAGTTCATACGGATTCAGTTTGCCCATCAGATAAGCAGAAATCCAGTTATCGGAGTTTGCCAATCCCCATTTCAGAGTTACCATTTCTCCATAACGCTTATCATTTGCATTACGTGGTGTCCAAGGAGTTCCGTTCTCATCAATCAACGTTTGCTCTACGTGGCGTATCTGGTCACAAGGAGAAAAGCCATTTTCCATTGCTAATGTATACAAATATGGTTTGATAGTAGATCCGACCTGACGGCGACCTACCATTGCCATATCATATTGGAAATATACATAATTCGGTCCGCCCACATAAGCTTTCACGTGCCCGTTTGCCGGATCCATCGACATAAATCCTGTTCGCAGGAAAGATTTGTAGTAACGGATGGAATCCATCGGTGTCATAATTGTATCTTTATCTCCCTTCCAGGAAAAACAGTCATTTCTTCCGGCGTATCGAACGCCTTACGAATCTGTTGTTCCGAAGCTCCCGCCTCTTTCATGAGGCGATAACGTTCCGTTTGTTTCATAGCTTTCGTCAACAACTCTTCCACTCGTTTTTCCGGTAGTGATCTTGCATACGGGGCATTCTTACTTCCCTCTTTTTCCTTGAAGAATACAGGTTGCAGATAATCACCCAAATGCTCTTTTTACAGCATCTTCGGCATACTGCTGCATACGTGAATTGATAGTTGTATAAATCTTCAATCCATCTGTATAGATGTTATAATTTGTACCGTCTTTCTTCTTGTTTTTCGCACACCAGCCATATAACGGGTTAGTTTCCCACGCGATAGAATCTTCGTAGAATTTCTGCATTTGCCAACCACGATAATCACTTCTTACCGGTTTCGGTGCTGTCATGACGCCGCGGAGATATTCACGGAAATAAGTAGCCAATCCCTCTTTGTGGTCAACACGGTTATAAGTCAGTTTCAACGGAAGAGCCTGCAAAGAATCACATTCTGCATCTGTGATATATCCGGCTTTACGCATCTGCTCAAGCACTACGTTACGACGGCCGCGGGAACGTTCGTTGTAGCGGACCGGATTATAAAGTGAAGGGTTCTTGCACATACCTACCAAAGTGGCGGCTTCTTCTATCTTCAGATCCTTCGGTTCACATCCGAAATACGTGTATGCAGCAGTTTTAATACCAACAGCATTATTCAGAAAATCAAACTTATTGAGATACATACTCAAGATTTCCTCTTTAGTATAATAACGTTCCAGTTTCACGGCAATCACCCATTCAATCGGCTTTTTGGAAAAGGCGTTGAAGAGTATTACGTGCCACATTCTCAGTAAACAGCTGTTTTGCAAGCTGTTGCGACAAGGTACTACCCCCACCCGCATTTTTTTGAAACATCAGACCTCGTTTCACAAATGCACGGAACAATGCTTTGGCATCAATTCCGGAATGCTCAACAAAACGGACATCTTCCGTCGCAATAAGAGCATTGATAATACTGGGTGACAAATCCTTGTATGCCGTATACACCCGATTTTCCTTGCTGTAAGACCATGTACCAAGCACTTTCTCATCTTCAGAAAAAATCTCCGTTGCAAATTTATAGCTCGGGTTCTCGAGTTCCTCTACAGGAGGCATATAGCCAATCCAGCCCTTTGAAATGGAGACAAAGACTACAACAATAGCCAACACAATGACTGCCAGAAATATCCAAAGAGCTTTTATTATTTTTCGAATCATGTTTTTTCTCGCTTAAAATGACGCATTAAATTAAGGTGCAAAGGTAGATAAAATCCGCTATTCAGCCAACGAGTTTGATTATAATTTCTATTTTGTTAAAATATAGAGCGATACTCCTAACAAATAGCACGAAACAAAAAGAAAGAACGTTTGTTTGGGAAAATAGCGGAAAGAAAGTATCTTTGTATACACTTATTCAAAGTGCATTCATATAAAAGACATTAATTATGGAATATGTATTATCAGACAGGAAGTTGTTACCTTATGGTATGATGAACTTCGAGGACATCCGTTTGGACAATTATTATTACGTGGATAAAACCTCTTTCATCCCTTTGATAGAGCAGTCGGATCGTTTCTTTCTTTTTTATCCGTCCGCGTCGATTCGGAAAAAGTCTGACCTTGAATATGCTTCAACATTATTATGACATACGTACCAAAGATAAGTTTGACGCTTTGTTTGGCGATCTTTATATTGGAAAGCATCCCACAAAGGATCGTAATAGCTATCTGGTAATAAAATTAAATTTCTCGGGAATAAGTGGAGATTTACACAGCTACCGCAAAGGTCTGGACGAACATTGCAGAATCGTATTTGACTATTTCTGCGATGTTTATGCTGACTACTTACCTGAAGGAATCAAAGAAAGAATGAACGAAAAAGACGGGGCGGTCAGCCAATTCGAATATCTGTTTACGGAATGCGCCCGGGTAAATCAAAAGATTTATCTCTTCATTGATGAATATGACCATTTCACCAATACAATACTCTCTGATGTCGACAGCCTGAACCGTTACACTGATGAGACACACAAAAGAAGGTTATTTACGTGCCTTCTTCAATAAAATAAAATCCGGTACCGACTCCAGCATCAAACGTTGTTTCATCACAGGTGTCAGTCCCGTAACGATGGATGACTTGACCAGCGGCTTCAATATCGGCACTAATTACTCCCTTTCATCAGAATTCAATGAAATGATGGGATTCACAGAAAGTGAGGTTCGCGAAATGTTAACTTATTATTCTAATACAGGGCATTTCAACCATACCATCAATGAGTTGATAGAAATCATGAAACCATGGTATGACAATTACTGCTTTGCACAGGAATGCTATGGTAAAACCACTATGTACAATTCCAACATGGTGCTTTATTTCGTCAAAAACTTACATCGAATATAACGGTGAAATACCTAAAGATATGGTAGAAGACAACATCCGTATTGACTACGAGAAATTGCGTATGCTCATCCGCAAAGATAAGGAGTTTGCCCACGATGCTTCCATCATACAAACCTTAATAAGCCAAGGCTACATCACTGGAGAAGTGAAGAAAAGGATTTCCAGCCGCCAGTATTATTGATCCAGACAACTTCATCAGTCTACTCTATTATTTTGGTATGCTTACTATTAATGGTACACATGAAGGAAAGTGCAAACTCACCATTCCCAATCAGGTAGTGCGCGAACAACTTTACACCTATTTGTTGAACACTTACAATGAAGCCAACTTAAGCTTCAGTAATTATGAGAAAAAAATGAATTATCCAGCTCGCTTGCTTATCGAGGTACCTGGAAAGCTTATTTTGACTATATAGCCGATTGTCTGAAACGCTATGCCTCCCAACGCGACAAGCAAAAAGGGAGAATTTTTCGTACATGGTTTCACATTAGCCATGACTGCACAAAACCGGTTCTACCGCCCCTATTTCGGAAGCAGATACACAAGAAGGATATGCTGACATCTTCTTATCTCCATTATTAGATATTTATCCGGATATGAAACACAGTTACATAATCGAGTTGAAATATGCTAAATACAAAGATCCGGAAAATCGTGTGGATGAATTACGATTAGAAGGAATCGCTCAAACCAACCGTTATGCTGATACAGATACAGTAAAAAATGCTATTGGCACCACACAGTTGCATAAGATTGTTGTAGTATATAAAGGAATGGAAATGAGAGTATGTGAAGAAGTGTAGCTCTCTAATTATATCTAAAACACAAACAGGCGGGAAAAAATCCCGCCTGTTATTCATTCATAAATATACCTATTTATAAGATAATCAATTACAAGGTTGCTGCCTGTACACCTACCACTCCGGCAATCGCACCGGCAACAGCAATAATCACTTTCAAAATAATACTCCACGTTTTTTTCATAGACATTTCTCTTTTTAAATTAAACATTTGATAAATGAACACTCTAACCGTCAGCTATTAATCAACAAGACATTAAGCTGCGGGATCGGGTGCCTCTCCACTATCATCGCCATCATCTCCCACCATCTTCGCCTTCACCCGGTTTTTCAGGATTTGTGGGAGATACAGTAACACTAATTTTCTTCAGATATTCATCCAGACTGATCAGGTCTAACTTCTCATCTGCACGGGTAGCAGTTTTGGTGACACGCAACTCTTTTATTGGCTTGGAAAAAGATACGAACACTATCCACACTCTTAGCATTAATATCCTTCGCCAACTCCGCACCCTTGGAACGGGCAGTCAACATAAACACACCTAAGCCTTCGATATTAATTGATTTACCTTCCAGCAACTGCTCCTTCATTTTTTCCACAAAATTCTGGATTACGCTCTTAATATCACCGACAGACAGCGAAGAACGATCCTGCATTTTCTGTGCAATATATTTCAGGTTGACGGACTGACCTAAAGTGATCAGATGCGGATAATATCTCTTAGGAGAATTGGGAACACGCGGATCTGTTGGTCGCGTAATGACTTTGTAAATTACACTCATACTACGTTTTTTAAGATTTAAATTCAAGTTATTTATTCACGTTTTGTTGATCAACAATGCAAAGGTGAAGCTTTTATTCCGGATAGAAAAGAAAAAAGCCCCTTTGCGGAGCTCTTTATATTCAATCAAGTATATAGCGACTTATAAATCAATGATATAATCAAGCATTTATAATCTTCCAGTCTCCAATCGTACACCGTTCGCTATCAAAACTGACAGCCACCTTTACGATAGGCAATCCACATAAAAGCAAAGCGTTCCGGATAATTCTTCAAATCAATTTGCTCCATCGCTTCACCCGCACTTTTATTCAATTTCAGTTCCATCAAATACAACGTAGTCCTTTGTACGAAGTACTATATCTACCCGTCCACGAGGAGTACGAACTTCCACATCTACGTAATATCCCAACAAACTGAATATGATATAAAAAATACCTGCTGATAGTGTCCTTCGAACTTTGTATTGTCACAGTAAGGAATCGTAGACAGAAATTCCTGCAAACGGTGAAAAGCAGCATCCATATCACCATTCTGAATATCATAAAAAAAGATATGCCACCATGGTAGTTGCTTCAGGTGTCTTGTTATCTACATAATGAGGAAGAAGGCTCTCCATCAGTCCCAGCCTTACTTCTTTATTGGGAATATCCAGCGTATAAAGATCAGCATCTTATTATAATCCTTAATAGTGATATAACCACTTTGGTATAATAAAGGCACTGCATCAGTCATCGTTTCAGTAGGAGCGTCGAAAGCAGAAGACTTTAGTTGTTTACGTCCTATTTCAGAAGGTTTCACACCAAACTTATCCAACATCTTTATTAGATACGTAGGCGTACCGCTACCAAACCAATATGAGCCAATCTTACCCTTTTTCCATAGCTGTAAGCAAACTAAAAGGATTATATATATCAGGTGACGGATAAGTAAAGTGATACCCATCATAATTTTCTTTCAGTTTCATCAAGGCTTCTTCCGGTGTAACCTCCAAATTCTTCGCCAATCTGTCCACGTCCTCTTCCATTTGAGAACGTATTTCATCCTCACTAATTCCACAGATAGCAGCGTATGGCTCATCCATACTGATATTCTCAATATTATTCAGTTCGCTGAAAATACTAAGTTGGGAGAATTTAGTAATACCGGTCAGAAATACATATCGCAAATAAGGATCACAAGCTTTCAAAGGGCTGTAAAAGTTACGCATGATATTACGCAATACATCCAGGTTTTCGTTCGTGCACTACATCCAGTAGAGGAGCATCATATTCATCAATAAGCACGACCACTTTCTTGCCGGTTTGCTCATAAGCACGTTTTATCAATCCCATCAAACGTTGATTGGGATTAACCTCCTCATCCAGCCGTCCATAAATCTGCTCATAGCCATACAATTTCAGATTTAACTCTTGGAGCAACTGTTCACTATCCGCATGCTTGGCGGTACTCATATCGAAGTAAAGTACCGGATATTCCGTCCACTCTTTCTCCAGTTTCTCCATAGCCAATCCGTGAAACAATTCCTTACGTCCGGAAAAAAATAGCTATGCAGCGTAGAAGTAAGTAATGATTTCCCAAAACGTCGTGGACGGCTCAAGAACATATAACTGGAAGCCGAATGAGTCATCCGATAAACATATGCTGTTTTTATCAATATAGAGGTAATTCCTCCCGTATCTTCGAGAATGTCTGAATCCCGATAGGATATAATCTTTGCAAATCTTCCATATCAATCATATTTTTCACAAAGCTACTAAAAATTATCCATCAGTCATTGCTTTACAAAAAAATATCAACGATCTTCACAGACAGTTGATATAATAGAAATCACATAGGATTTACACCGACATGAGGGCGTTGATCAGGAATACACCGCTGTGTATTTCCTGACCACAAAATGTGGGGCTTCATGTGTGTAGCATGAAGTTAGGGGACCTACATGTTCCATCTCACTTTCGTGTAAAGTATTAAAAGTACTCTATGACATTATTAACTTAAAAAATATCAGCCATTAATGACTTTAGTCTTCCTTGGTATGAGATTGTTCTCCATATCCATAACCATAGCCGTATCGCTTTACCATAACCATAATACTTGCCATATTTACCATAGCCGTAATAATAACCGTACTTTCTTTTCTTCAAATCCAAACCATTTATTACAGTACACAGGCTAGGTAATTTATCTTTTTTCAGCAAGTTCATTGATTAAAGTATACTCGTTTTTTATGAGTATAGTCTGCACGGCAGACATAAACAGATAAATCAGCTACACGTCCTATTAATAAGGTATCAGTTACCATACCGACAGGAGCGGTATCGAGAATCACATATTCAAAATTCTTTTTGAGAGTCTCAATCGCTTTATCCAATCCATCACGTGCTAACAATTCTGTCGGGTTAGGAGGAACTGTTCCACCAGGGAAAGAATATAGAGATTCTTACTGACATCGGAAAGCTGTACCAAATCCATCAAATTCTTTTCCGGATTAGCCAAATATTGAGTTATACCTTGTTCTCTTCTTGATATATTGAATACTTTATTCAAACCCGGTTTACGGATATCAAGACCAACGATTACTACTTTCTTACCCAATAAAGAAAGACTGATAGCAAGATTACCAGAGATAAAGGACTTACCTTCGCCGCTAACTGTAGAAGTAACCAAAATCACTTTCTTATTATTTTCAAGCATAAACTGAAGATTCGTTCGGATATTACGGAAGGTTTCACTCATCAGATTATTTTGATTCTCAAATACAGCAATAGCTCCCTGTTTTTCATCTGTCAACGGGATATCACCAACAATAGGTAAACTGGTGAGTTTTTCTACATCAGAACGTCCTTCAATCTTGAATTTGGTTAATTCGAGCAAATAAATAACCCCTACCGGAATTCCAACTCCTAGTATCAAAGCGATCAAAAAATAAGTAATTTTACTTCTAGGAGACACAGGAGCATCATCTGCTATAGCTTCATCTATAATCTTCGCATTATTGGCTGTAGCAGCCAGAGTTATAGCATTTTCCTCACGTTTCTGAAGAAGCATCAAATAGAGTCCGGCCTTAATTTCCTGCTGACGCGCAATACTCACAAACTCACGTTCCTGCCCAGGTGCCTCACTAATGCGACGGGAATAACGGCTCGCTTCACGATCCAGATCCGCTTTTGTGATAAACAATCCACGCAACACCCTGTCTAAAAGAAACTTGCACATTCTCTTTCATTGCACTAATGCTGGTATCAAGATTTATAATGGTAGGATTATTCTCTGTTGACGTACGTAATAAACGTTTCCTCTCAACAAGAACATCATTATAACGGTTGATAGCAGCCGCAAGATTCACATCCTGCAATCCGATATTACTAGGCAGAACCTCATAACCTTCATTTTGCATATATCTCTGCAAATCCTGCAGCAGATTAATCTGGGTTTGATTTTCCACACGCTTCTTTTTCATATTCAGCGCTACCCGTCAATGCAATTTGTGCATCACTGGTCAAATCCGTAATACCGCCCCACGTTTAAAACTCTCCAAATCCTTTTCCGTGCTACCGAGTTCTTTTGAAATAATTCCAATACGTTCATTGATAAATTCTGCAGTTTTCTGTGCCACTTCATTTTTATCATTATTCGTATTGATATTATACATCTCCAATAGCTTATTGATAAAATCCTTACCTCGCTGTACATTTGAGTTTTTCAAAGATATGACAGCCACGGAAGTGGTTTTGAAGTCGGCTCGATAGTCATATTCTTGCAATATGCTTTCGCTACAGCCAAAGGTGTATTAATTGTTGCAGTAATATTGCGTGTAGTCTTTTCCGAATCCGTAGTTTCTTCCGATGTTCTTTTAGAAGATAATACCGAGTCCGGCGTCAGGAAAAAAGCTAATGTCCCTTTATCGGTAGGAAAAACCGCCGGCAACTTTCCAAAATGTTTCTGATATTCATCATCGCCTATCTTCACATTCACATCTATACTTCCCTGTGGTTGCAATGTCATCTCTACAGTCATCGGTTTCTCCAACAAGTCAGCTTCTTGTGGAGTCAAACTCACTTGCACAGGCGAAGTTTTATACATGTTTCTGGAAGGAAATTCATCCTTATCTGTATAAGAAATATAGAGTCCCAAATCTTCAACCACCTCTTTGACAATAGTCTTGGAACGGAGAACTTCAATCTCGTTATCAATATTCTGCGAAGAAGAGACCATGCCATCCAATCCCAGACTCTCCAACCCGGAAAGCATTCCAGCACTCCCCCCTTTCTTATCATCCTTTATTAAAACCGTAGCGGAAATATTATATACGGGAGTGGATACATACAAATAGACCCATGCCGCAATCAAACACGCCACAACCGCCCCCACAAACCAAGGCCAGTGGATCAAATATTTAAACAATAGTTCCTTAACGTCTATATTTTCTTCCTTAGATTCTTGTGCTTCGTTGAAATTTGTTTCTTTCATTGCAAATCATTATTTTAAAATATTTACTAATAGGCTGACAACGGATACCAAGATAGAAGTGGCTGAGAACCAGAGACTGGTACTGTTACCTACATCTGAATTTCGAGCCTTTGCTTTATTGGGGGTCACATAGACAATATCATTCTGTTGTAACCAATAGTAAGGTGAAAGAATGGTTTCGGCCTTATTCAAATCCAAGGCTACAATTTGCTGTTTGCCGTTTGCGTCTTCACGAATCAACTTTACATTATCACGAAGACCGTAGACCGTCATATCACCAGCCATAGCCAATGCCTCCAACAGATTCACTTTCTCATTAGAGATAGTAAAAGTACCGGGACGGGTAACTTCGCCGATAACAGATATTTTATAATTTACCATACGGACCGTTACAATGGGAGTCTCCTTCATGTAAGGCTTCAATTTATCTATAATCAGCTGTTCTGCTTCCCTTTTCGTTAAGCCTCCTAACTTCAATTCTCCTAACACCGGAAAATTTATGTTTCCTTCATTATCTACCAAATAAGGCTGTAATACAGGTTGAGTAGTCACATAAGACGAAGTACTCACGGCTATTCCGGCATTGCTGGCAACTGTCAGGTTAAAAGGTATCGCAAGTTCAGGATTAGTACACGATACCACAATAGTCAACAAATCCTTGGGCATGATCTTGGCATCATACAGTTTTTCCCTGTTGTTCTACCTCGTTCACAACTTCCACATTCTGGAAATAGGGAACCTTTTTATAAGACTGGCAGGCAGCCAATAGGAATGGCAACAATAGTAGCCACAAATTTCTTTTGTTTAGTCTTCTCATCATAATTCTTGAATTCATAATTAAACGCCCTTTAATTCCTAAGTTTTAATTTATTAATATGCTTCTTTTTTTCTCCATGTATAGCATTATACACCGTCTTATACATAATATATAAGTCCAATAAAAAAGTCAATGTTCTATGTACCAGATGTCACGTTGCACACGTCCCTCCATCTGCCAGAGCTCCTTCGTTTCACCACGATAACCTGTCACCTGTGCCCAACCAGTTATTCCAGGTTTTTACAAAATGACGAACCATAAACTTGTTTATCAGATTGGAATATTCCTCCGTATGTTTCAACATGTGTGGACGAGGGACCAACAATAGACATATCACCCTTTCAGTACATTTATAAATTGAGGCAATTCGTCTACACTCGTCTTTCTCATTATCTCTCCGATACGTGTTTTACGAGGATCATTTTCCGTAGCCTGAAGAGTGTCACATTGCGCATTAACCTTCATTGAACGAAACTTGTAACACCAGAATTCACGACCATCCTCACCACTGCGTTTCTGCTTGAAAAAGATAGGACCGGGAGAACTTAATTTAATCGCAATTCCGAACAATATATAAACGAACGGAAAAACAGTAATAAGAAATAACCCTGAACAAACAACATCAAAAAGCACGCTTGATAATACGGTTCTCCAGTGATTCCAATGGCTCACAACGAATGGAAAGTACAGGAACATTCCCCAATAATTCAAAATGCATTCTACGTTTCAAATAGTTACGGACATTAGGAACACTAAAAAAACGGACCAGATGGTTTTCGCAGTAATTAATGATGGGAACAATCTCCGCACTGCGCACAGAAGGAAGACTACAGTAAAGCTGATCGACCTCTCCCGCATGTTTTTCTAAAAAAACACTTACTTCATTGGGTTGTCCCAAATATGGAACATCCTGCGGATACCGGTCCGAAGGAAAATCCTCGAAATACCCCAGTACACGATAACCGGACGTAGGATCATCCGTCATCGCATGATAAAGTTCCTGCATATTCTCATGGCTCCCAACTAATACTACCTTGCGCACATTTCCTCCCTTTTTCCGATAAAGCTCCAGAAAGTGACGGGAAATTAAGCGGTAGCTAATAATGACAATTATCAGTGTAACATAAAAAACAGTCCGAAATAGCGGGAATGGGAAAAATGAAAATGAAAAACAAGCAACGTACAAACCGAAAAAAAGACAAAAGGAACCATGTTACGTAAGACACGAATCATGATCTGTTCAGGACGCACCACAGGACGATGAAGAATAACACCTGAATGCATGTTACAAAGTAAATAACACAGAGTGATAAGAGTCATACCCTGAAAGATAGAACCGCAATGGATACACCAGAAACGGGTACCTAGAAACAAATTAAATCCCCATAAAAGCAGGTTCAGCAAAATAAGATCCCCCAAAAGGACCAAAGACTTTAGGACTTTGTTAAAACGTTGGACTTCCTGCATAACAACAAACTTAAATATATAAAAATTAAAACATATTTCTGTATACAGAAACAACCTGTTCTGCTATTCTATCCCAGTTATATTCATCCATAAAATAATGGACAGAACAAAAATCCTGCACTAAATTCTTTTGTAATTTTTCCTGTAGTTGCTTTTCATTCCCTGTCTGAAAATAGCAATCAAAAGCCAGCCCTACTTCCAGATTTGCAGGGATATTACTCACAATCACTGGAAGATCATAGCTCATTGCCTCCAATAAAGCGATAGGTAAACCTTCATGAGAAGACGGCAAAACAAAACAACGGGCATGAGTTAGCAGTTCATGCAACTTAGTACCTTTAATAAAACCAGTCAGAATTACCCCATTCTCTTTTGCTAAAGACTTCAGTTTCTTTGAATAATCATCCTCAAAATCTGTATCACCTGCAAGCACCAGTTTATAATTCTGTTGTTTCAGAGCTGCAACAGCCCGAATCAACTGATGATAGTTCTTTTCCGGTACAAATCGTCCCATTGCAAATACATATTTACAGGGGTTCTACCCCCAGGCTATTCAAATAGTCCGTATCCGCCACCTTATCCGGCGCAGGTACTCCGTTGTAAATCAAGTGGCAGTCTCTCCGCCCGTATTTGCGTACCAAAAGGTCATTGATCACCTCCGAGATAACAATCACCTCATTAGCAAACATACATCCCATCCGTTCCCCTAATCTCAACATCGTCTTCGCAGCAAATCCCCCACTTATCCCGGTCATAATCGGGACCATGGTGAGTAAACACCACCTTCATGCCCAGCAGGCGTGCCAACGGTGTCACCAGTGCAGGTCCTATAGCATGGATATGTACAATATCCGCATGCAGGCTTTTAGCTTTCAGAATAGCTTTGAATGTATGAATGATAGCTTCAAATGACTTTTTCTTGGGAGTCACCAAGTCCACCAGTTTTATCCCTTTGTATTCCGTAAGCGAATCATGGACGTAGCTTTTTCCTCCGAATCAGAGTGACGTCAATATCTTTTCTCGCAATACGTGGAAAAAGCTCCTCACAATGTGTCTCAACACCGCCCAGAATATCAGGGATACCCCTGAGTGCCAGTTACTACAATTCTCATGTAATCAAAAAGTCTTATTTTTCTATCCAATTTACAACCCGTTGCAACACATAATACTTCATGATATGAGCAAAACAGATAACCCCACCAAGCACAATTATACAAGTAACGATATAATTCATATCAGGTTGGCTGATAAAACGTTCGATATGTACTTTTTCAATAACTCTAAATATCACCATGTGAGCCAAATAAATCTCCATACTGATGTTGCTAATATATCTTGCCACTCTATTATTCAAGAACGCATTCTTAGCTCAATTGCATAGAGCAGCCAAGCCACGAACATTCCGCTTTCAATAACATAATGCACGAAATCATTTTTCACCCTCAAACAAAACATAAAGAAAGCCACCGTCAGCAGGACAGTAAAAACAGCACAAAGAGAACTGTACTTACCGCCCCATTGACAAATGCTTTTCCGATATAAATAAGCGATTCCTCCCGATAAAAACAACGGTGCACAATAAATAAAATTTGTACGCCCGGGAGACTTGTCCACAAACTCCGGAGTATAGAAATAAAGCATAGCCACCCATACAAAGCCCAAAGCTATCAACATAGACAGCCACGCCCGCCGCTTATTGTCCGTCATAAAAAAACAAAGAAGGGGAAAAGCAAATAAAAACGAACACAACTCCCAAAAACCAACCCACTCAATCACCGTGATATGTGGATTAGGCAAAGATTAAAACATAAAGTGAGGTTGGCGAATGTCTCAAAAAATGCTCCACGACTAGGATTCATAACCAAATCCAGCAAACAAAGGCAGGCAAAATAAGGCAAAATCCTTGCATATCGCTTCTTGTAAAAAAAGAATTAGGAGTAATGGTTCCTTTCTTGAATCGCTCATAATAACCACAACAAAGCGAAAATCCACTTACTATCATAAACAACAGCGTGAAATCCGTAAAAAAAGGAATCAGCTTTAATGTGAGATAATTTTTTCCGAAGGTTTCAGTGTGATGTTACTCAAAACGTGCATTAACACAATACCTACAGCAGCATAAGCCCGTAGCCCATCTAACGAATCATATCGTTGTTTTTATTAAACTTATTTAACGATTTTTTTTTGGGGGGGTAATCGGACGAGATTGATTATTCATTTCTACTGTTTTATATCAGAACTTATCTCTTAAATCTCCCTGACAAGGATCCTGTCCTACGTTATACCAACATTTGTCCAGACACGCAGGCTTACCTTTTATACTCAAGAATTTATTTTTTAACGCCCATTTCAAAGGATGCTTAATATATTTATGCATCACAGGTGAAGCCGTTCCTACCATCCAGCAGTTCTTCGGACATTTGCGCACCATAGCACGTACTTGTTGCGCCTGTTCACTTTCCCAAATAGTCATAAAGTTCGGAGTTTCACGGATATTACCCATTTTCTTCATCCAATATTTTTCTTCTAAACCATTACATGGATATACATCTCCATAAGGCTCAATAAAGAAATTGGCAGAACCGGCTTCGCAAGGCAGCATACGGCGACCTCCTCTTCTATATAATTGATTAGTCCCATATTAAAAAAAGCACGAAACCAGCTTTTCGGATGATTCTCTTTCAATTGCCATTCTATCAACTGTTCAAAGTTTTTTGCAGACTTCATCTTTGTTTGTTATCACATTATCGTCTTTATGAAAATAATATGAGTTGTGGAAAGCAGCTGTAGCAAATTCCATCCCCAATGACTTACTCAACTGATAGAGTGAAAGCATATCCTTGGAGTTATTATTGATACCGTACATCCAAAACCGATGTCTTTTAATCCCATATCTTTCAGCGTCAATAGCGTTCGCAAACCTTTATCAAAGCCACCCGCATGACCACGCAACTCGTCATTCTTGCAGCTTAATCCCTCGATAGAAATACGAATACCGATATTCGGGAATTTCTTAGCCAATGCTACCACACGGTCTTCAAACCATCCGGATGTAGAAATCACAATACGATCCGAATGTTTATAACATTCTTCTACAATCTTGTCCAAATCTTCACGAATAAAAAAGGTTCTCCACCTGTCAGATTTATGAATTTCAACTTCGGCAGTGTACGCAAGTCTTCCGGTTGTATCTCTTTACTCTTTTTCTGTGGGATATTGCCACACATTACATCTTACAACGCATCGGACAACGATACGTCAAAATAATGCTTGCGTCCGTAGGACACGGGATACTATTTGTAGCCATAATATAAATATGATTTTAAATATATACGATTTTTTATTTCCCGGTATAAATCGTCATTAACCGTTTATAATAAGCATCGGCAGAATATCTTTCTTGTGAACTTTTAGCCAATGCCTCATAATCGAATGTATGTGTAAACATCGCTTCAATTTTCTTTTTCAGATCCACCATATTTTTCTGACTCGAACAACATACCACTTTCTCCCTCTTCTATCAACTCTGGTATTCCTCCAATACGTGCTCCCAAAACCGGAGTTCTAAACATTGTGCCTCAATTACTGAAAGTGGATTATTTTTCGTACCATTCTGAAGGAATAACACTAAAGCGAGCACATCCAACTAATTCCTTAATCTCCGACCATTGCTTATAGCCAACAAATTCAATATTTGTTCCGACTGCCAATGTTTTAAGTTCATCCATAAGAAGGCCTCCGCCAATGATTTTCAATTTGTAGGGCAACCGCCGAGCTGCCTCTACCAAAGTTGCGACTCCCCTTCTCATGAGACAAACGACCGATAAAACAATAATAATCTTGCTTTGTTATACTCGTGCCTTATAGTCTTTCCACATCTATAAAGTTGCAGAGAATGTGAATTTTCGATTTATCAAAACCTCCTTGTTTCATTTTTTTTGCCAAGAAAGAACTGGGTGATAAGAAAATATCCGTAGAAGCCTCCAAACGTTGTCTATTCCATCTCATCGCCTCCCAATAGGCCAGCATACTAGCAATGCACTGAGTTTTTCATACACTTATACTTCACTACTTTCGATGCTTGTCTGCAAAACACTCTTCACAAACTTCCGTACCATTGCGCAGACAGTCATAACGTGGGCAAAGCAACTTATAATCGTGCAATGTCCAAACCACTTTTATTCCTCTTTGATGAGCCAATTCCACTATGATTGGCGAAAGCTGGCTATGAATATTATGAACATGCACCACGTCCGGATGGAAATCATCCAATAACATATTAAATTTTCTTCTCACTTCGCTTGTACCAAAAAAGGGCGAGTAAAAGCTTCTATCATTCCAATTCCCGGTTTAAATCGAATCTCACTGGGAAAATATTTACCCATGGAGTCTGCAAGTTCTTCGGAAAATCCATAGCAAAGATTGCTACTTCGTGCCCGTTTTTCTTTAAAAGCTCCTCCAAATTGATGGCACAAATACAATCCCCACCACGAGTATAGTAAAATTTGTTGGCTAATAATATTCGCATTATCTTTTCATTAATGCCCATTACTCAAATCAGTAATGAACCGCTACTTAATTCAAATAAAAATTAAGAATTCAATAAGCACTTCAACATCTTGACTGATCGTCCACGCTCCTTCGCTAGAATCTCTCACCGGCTGATAATTTATCATTCTGTTTATGATGATGCTAAAATCATCAAAATCATATACAATTCTATTAGATAGTCCTGTTAACGCCAAGATGCTCTGATTACGTGTTCCCGTAGTATTATTAGGAAGAACCTCAATGAATTGCTTCTCGAAAGTGAGAGAAAACATGTCCCATGAAAGGAGTCGGTCACAATATAGGTAGCGTTCTTTATCAAAGAGAGAAATTCCGTAACGTCAGGACAACACAAATTTTCCTCCACGGTGAACTTGATGCATAAAAGGATTAACTCTCAACAGTTTCAATCCTGTATGCGCAGCCAGTCGTAAGGCATACGAAGACAACTGTCTATCGTTGTGAATCTGATAAACCAAAATATATTTCTGACTCGCATATTTAATTTGCATTTCTTCATAGACAAGAAGATCAATCCACTCATCCGCACTCAAAAGTAAAGTAGGATCAAGCACTTGCCCATAGCAATTCTTTGCTCCCCATGATTCTCAAGCATCTGCACGGCAGAATCTTCACGAACTGTAATCTTGTCATAGGAAGCAAGCATTTGCTGATATACCCTAGTAGTTGCAGCATCAAAATTTGTCTTACCAAAACTAGCGGCATAAAGAAAGACGCTTCCTGCACCTCCAGTAGCAAATTGTAGGAAATAAGCCGCATCATACATTCCTGTTATGACCGGTCCCCACACTTGGTCACTCCCCGTCATAAAAGCATCCGCTTTTAATTGGGACAAATCTTCCGGTGTCGTACATCGTTTTGTCATCTTCAAATAACGATTCCTCATTCTATCAAAACGACATTGAGCATATTTTTCTACAGGATAACGAATTATTATATAAAACAGTTTCTTCAAAGGGGCTACTGAAATCTTTTTTTCCGGCTCACCTGATTCAGAACCATTCTTATCCCCCTCTCATCTTTCCGCTGATAATCAATCATCTTGCACTCATATCCTAAATGTTCAAGAACTGTTTGAGTCGCAATCGATTGCAACAAAGAACCGTAGTTCGAAGGAGCATGCCTTGTAATAACCTTTACTGTCATTTTCTGAATCGTCTTATCAAATTTCTTGCTGTTCTTGAAGGATTCATCAGTCGTTCCCTCAATCGCTTCCATTTCAAATAGCCTCCCGAGCGTAGCATGATTACTTCAATATCGAGGCTATTGTCTTTCAACAACGTCATCAACTTTTTATAAAAAAACGGTCGATGAGCACATTCCTTCATTTGCCCTTCTGCTACAACGGACAAAGGATGTTCTACACACTCAAGATTGGCCTTCATCAATAAATTGTTCCCCTTATCAGTGAACGCAATAGCACCACTTATCCCCTTTTCATCATCTTGATAGGTCGTGCCCCACAAGTCTCCAATCCGAATATCGGCTGAAGAATTCTCATATTTAAACTTACATTTTTCATAACAAGCCTTACCCAGGCACGCATCACTTAGAAACAAACGATAGAACATATCGCCTTGTGACAATCGGGTGTTTAGGAAACTTTTTTTTACCTTATTGACAAGTTGTAACTTTCGTGCCATTTCACAGATTCCCCTTTCTCACTTCCGTCAATGGCCATAGCCCACGAATCATGCCATCCAGTGAACTTATTTCTCCACGAGACATACGTCAGACTTCCCACTTGCTTTTCCGCCCAATGCACATACTTATCCCACATCAGTTTAGAAGGAACACCATGACAAAAAAGTCAAGCAAAAACAAAGTTATCTTCTTTCTTAAATTTCTGAAGATACCTACGAAAAAGAATCTATCTGACACGGAGTTCCTGTCACCAGATACTTTTCATTCCTGTTGATAGCCTTGAATCCGTCTACTGTGTAACTTTGAATATATTTCGAACCGATCGAAGGAATCAATTCCTCAATAGTTGTTGCCACGTTATGCTCGGCTCTATTCCGCTCCGCATTATAGCGCACACCACACACTTTATATCCCTCACCAATCAATGTTCTTCCCACCTCAAAGCCTACTCCACCGCTACTGCATTTCCGGCGTACAGCAGCATCCTTACTCCAAGCAGCAAAACTCTTGACACACGAAGCTTTCAACGACAACTCTTTATGTGAATAAGAACACACATCCACGCACAACCTGCAATTCGTGCATTTCCCCTCATCCGTAATCCGAGGTTCGAGAAAACCATTTTCATTCAGAGCTATGTCAATAATCTGTCTGGCACAAACTGTGGCACAAACGCCACAACCATAGCAATCTTTTACTCCACTAATATTCCTCTGTTAGAAATTCATAATTAAATAATCCGTCCAAGACCTAACGCCTGTTTAAAGAACGCAAGAGAATCTATTCTTAACTCTTCGACCTGTCTATCCACATAACCATAATCAATATTTTTTTTGATTTGGTTGAATACATCACCTTTATATAACCGTTCGCTCAAGCCAAGAATGTTGAATAAGCTATCTATCCGGCTATTCGTGTTTCCCTTTTCAGAAGAAGGTTTACGTGATAAAAAGTAAGGAATTTTTATGCATCTGTATAGAGAATACCGAACCATGAAAAAGAATCTGTTACTACATATTCCGCATCACGTATAAGACGTATAAAATCAAAAAGGATCAACATCGTACAGATTAATATCACCAAGATTATCATCCATTGCATGATAATTATCTACATGAGGAAGATTTACAATTTTCAACCCAGATTGTTCTCTTAGTTTTTTTATCTCTTCACGGACATCTTTCCCTTTCCCCCAAAACATAAGCCAGTATGTATGGTGTATCAATTTTATATGGTTCGCCATTTCTCTCTAACCCTCTCTTTTTTCATTTTCCATTAGTGCCTCTATCCACTCATCAGTAGTCAAAAGAAAAGTCGGATCACATACCACTTTTTTTGCCTCCTTTCCAGTCAACTCTTTCACTATTTGCTTACCACGCTGTTCACGCACACCAATTAAATCCAATCGTTTTAAGAAACCTGCCACTCCTTTTCTCTGCCAAGGAAAAAAATAGAAGAAACTCCAAAACTTGAAGCATAAGAAAACTTAGGTATACTATTATCTACAAAATACAAATTATAAAACTTGCTGTACAAACTCAATGGCCCCCAAACCTGATCACTGCCGACAAAGACTACACTGTAATTTTTTTTGAACCCTCTTGAAGAGCTTTATATCCATTATAATAATGCGACACACTATCCAAATATCTCGCTTTGAATATATTCACAGCCTCTTCCCTAATTTTTCTCGTCCTTGCAAATTCCGGATACTGAATAAAATCTTTTTTCTTTTTTACGCAAATATTTCCATTGCCTAAAAGCACCACTTCGCATAAGTCCCACAAAATTCTTCAAAAAAGATTTCACATCGCGAACCTTATTGTACCGGATTATCTCATACTCATATCCAAAATCCGCCACTTTTTTGGCTGTAGCGTATCCTTGTAAAGAACTACCATAGTTACATTGCCCCGGGTGCATAATAATCACTGCACCCACTTTTTTCTTTTCATTTGCATATATTCTATTTTCCTTTATTCAACAATCCTATCTATCATCTACCCAAAAGAATGATATCACCTTATAAAGCACTGCACATGACATATTGACACATATAGTTGCAGAATTAAAAACCAAATAAACTCCTATCATAAATCAATATTTTTAGTCTTGTTTTGTCTTTCTTTTTATAAACTTCGCAGGATTTCCTGCCCATATTTGATTTGGAGGTACATTTTTTGTAACAATGGAACCAGCTCAATTATTGAATTATCACCAATTTCTACATCGCTGCAGATGATTGTACGAGCACCAATAAAGACGAAATTTCCAATTTTTATATTGTGCTTTTCGCCATGATATACCCAATTTTTCAGTGTCTAACGAATGAGTTAGAAAGATATATCCCATAGTTATTGTAATATGTATACCAATTCTAATATTCTCAGGGTACAAACTATCAAAAATAACACCATCACCGACAAAATTCTTATTTTTGTCATTAAAAATCTTATTTCAACGACATAATTTGTTTTATCTTTTTTATCATCACCGAAAATTATCGGAGAATCGTAAGGTCTATCTGGAAAAACGCCATAATTCAGACGAATTTTCAACTTATGGTCCTTGATAAAGTTCTCTACACGTTCAGCCAATGTCATAGGATTACCAGAACAACAATTGATAATACCAGTAACATCTGTTTGAGTTACTGCTTTAGAAATCTGTTCTACCAATTCATCAACATTGATAAAATCATATTTTGTTTTGCCAGTAGTGAAAGGAAACAACTCTTGTCCTTGCTCATCTGCTTGCAATAATTTGCTAAAGATAGAATGGTTTTTCTTGTCATCGCCAAGAATATAAAAAGCCACGAAGCCATTGCAATAATATACTGTTAGATTTACAATATGCTATCATAGACCTACGAAGAGCATCTTTTCGCAATTCCATACATAGAAATGGGATTGCATGGTGTATTCTCATCTATCTTACCCTCCCAGTAACCTACTTCATGCATGGTTCCCATGACAGCCAAGTGTTTCAATCCTTGTTCCATCAATGCCACCAAAAATTTATAATGAGAAGACAAATCTCCTATGTGGTTGACTGAGTTATGAACAAATCCATCACGCCAAGCCATATGCAAACAAACATCAGGACTTCCCAATGATGTGTAAACATTCGTTAGATCTGCTGTAAAAAGATTAAGTTTCTTCTTTTCCGCTTTATCATTAATATCATCCGTATGAATGTCTACAGCAATTACTTCATGGCCTAAATCCAACAAATTATTTACTATGTGCCGACCAATGTAGCCATCAGCTCCAGTTACTAAAATTTTCATAATATCATTTATTTATAAAGTCCTTTAGATTTCATTTCCTCAATAGAAATCTCATACATATCATCCTGTACCTCTTGCTTATCAACCCATTTACAAAATTGAGCTATACCGTCAGTGAAAGAGAACTTTTGGTTCAAATCCCAAAATTCTACGTGCAAGACTTATATCTGCATAATTATGTCGAATATCCCCAAACGATAATTTCAGAAATCGTGACAGGTACTTGAATTCCATATTTTTCACAAAGTGTATTCGCCACAGTCAAAATATCCGAAGCCATACACCTGTACCAATATTAAAAATACACCCATTTGCTTTTTAGAACTTCAAGACCAAGAATGGTCGCGTCTACAACATCGTCGATGTAAACAAAATCACGTGTTTCCTTACCATCCTCAAAAATATTGATTCCATGACCATTCTTTATCCGGGTTGAGAAAATACTCAAAAATGCCGGTATAAGGATTACTTAGAGACTGTCCAGGGCCATAAACATTTTGATATCGGAAAGATACTGACTCAACGCCAATGGTTGGACATACCAAATGAACCAGTTGACCTTGAACCTGTTTCGCAATTCCATAAACTGAAGATGGATGTATTGCACTATCCTCGGTAGTTGCTACCAGTTCAACTGCTCCACCACACTTAGGGACACTTGCATTCAAAGTCACCTTTTTGCCATATCTGCATCATTTCGTCCCATAGGATAAACATCACCGCAATGAGGACAATGATATTTACCTTCACCATAAATAGCTCTAGACTCAGCCACCAAAAACACGCTTTTACATGATGTTTGGTATTTGTCAGAATATCGAGAAGTAAAGCTGTACCACCAATGTTAGTATCTACGTACTTTTCTATTTGATACATAGACTGTCCTGTTCCTGTTTCGGCTGCCAAATGAATAACAGCATCTTGACCATCTAAAGCTTTCATCCAATCCTCACGAGAAACGACACTGCCATGAATGAATCTCACTTTATCTTTGATAGACAAATACAAAGGAGAAGTAATCTCTGGGGTGACACCATGAATTTGCTTGCTCAAATTGTCCAACACTGTGACATAATAGCCTTTTTGCAATAGCCGAAGAGCTACATTAGAACCGATAAAACCGGCTCCACCTGTAATCAAAAATATTTTTCATAATTTTTGGTTTCTGTTTTCAAAATCAATTAAAAACCACAAATATTTTCTTCTTCCAATAAATCGCTTTATGTCAACAACGATAATTTTTAGTAGGTCGTGGAAAGTTATTGATTCATTTTCCAACAAATCATATTCAACAGATTTTTTACCTATCAAACTTTTGAAGTATACATTTAGCTTTTGCTTTCTTCAGACGAGAAAACATCATATCTCCCTGTGACTTATTCAATAAATCAGGATCTAAAGATTTTAACTCAATACATCCATCCTTGATGGCTTCATTGAGGATCTCAATGAATTTGGGATTTCTGACAATCAAACTATTTATTCCTATTTTGTCTTGAGTATAAGGAGCTATTCCGATATCGCCAAAAACTCATATCAGCTAGATAACCGTAATGATCTACACACAATTGACACCTATTGGGCTTAAAATGGCTACCAACTAGTCGGTAATATTTATGAAAAACTGGCGAGTCGCCCCTTCTCATAGAAAGCAAGTTCTCCCCATTATTTCCGATGAACTTCAATTTTCCTTTTTCGCGGAATGAGAATTCTTTAATGTTGCACTTCTCTATATTGAAATACCTACAAAGGTAATCTTGCGCATAGAAGCATCTTTCACTACTGCAATACAAAGAAAAAATAAGCAAATATCACCTTATCTACCTTAGAATCGATCTTTGCCCATTTCTAACTGACTGTATATGACAAGGCAAACCTACAATAACATATCTTTTTCCTAAAAAAGGGCTTTTCTTAATGTTCCTGATAACTGCACTGGAGCATATTTAGAACCTTTTGATTCTAATATTTCTTCAGATGTAGTAGCTATGAAAGCTGAGGGCTGTAAAGGATTCTCGGATGAATACCTAGTAATAATGGCTCCATCAATATATCTTTTTTGCAACAAAAAAATGAGAATAGAACTAAGCAAACCACCGGAATTAGCCGTTTTCCTTATATTCATATCGCTGCTATATATCCCGTATAGAGTCGTTCATAATTACCAATATACTTATCTGACGTTTCTGAAGATGAATATAAATCATTTGCATATTTCTTAATCTCCATACCAACACCCGAACATACCTTATAGCATTTGTTACATCCTTTCTTATTCAAACATTGAGCTGGGTTTATAACTGGACGCCATTCCCCCTTAACAATCTCCATAACAATGCTTTTTTGTAGGGCAAGCATCTGCGCAGATACCACATCCCAAGCAAAGATTATTCTTTACTGCATAGTTTATGTCTGAGCTTTTCATCTTATAACTTTTCATTAATAAAGGCTAGAAGCTCATTAGGCGAGAAATTTTCTTTATAATGATAATCAATCACTTCTTTCCGTTTGATAGCATCACAAAAATCCGCTTTTGTGATTTCAGATGGTTCGGAATATTTCAATATAAATTTATCATTATAAAATGGTGCCTCATTAATTTTACTGTTATTCGTAATAATTTTCTTATCTAAGGCAACTGCCTCACACATTCTTTGTGTATAACCTGTTCCATTTTGCTGCATAACTTCCAGCAAACATTTCGTATGAAGAATGTGTTGCAAGTTCGTTTGGTAATCCATACCAGATATATAGCATATATTATCTTTATGAACTTGATTCTTTTCTTCAACACCAACAAGATGAAAATCACATTTCAAGCCAAAAGAACATAACCTTTCATAAGCACTAATGATTTCTGGCAATCTATTCTTTGCTTTTTCCCAAGAAATAGACATCACTGTCTTCGATGGTATTATTAATAATGCCATGATAACTAGAAAAGACAAGGGGATGATAAACAAAACCATAAGTCTGACAATTACTTTGATCGAATGACAATACCAAATCAAATATCTGTTTTACCTTTGCGACATCCACTTGAAGCCATCTATTGCCTCGCTTGATTTTATTAATCAAATCTTGCAGAAACAAAACGAATTTAGCTTCTGGATGTTGTTTTCTTAAATAATCAAACAAACCATAAGTTATCAAACTCCAACCACCCACCATTAAAGATAAAAACATAATGGACGTTTCGTTTGAAAGTCATCCTTAAAATAAGAGCTATTCCAAAAAGCTTTTTCCAACATTTATATGATTATAAAGGGCCGCGGAAAAAATGCAATTTGCACAACATCTTTTCTAATCTTTTTTATTATCCACATGACCTGCTATATATCTTACATTGTCTTGATTATATATGTCAGAATAGGATTGTTTATACAAGTCCCAATCTGAACCAAAAATTACATAATTATATTCCATGTCTCAATAATTTTCTCCGTATTCTATATATAAGAAGTCATTCAAATAATAATATCTACCAAATTTCCGATTGCGAACATCTATAAGTGCTTTTAGCCCGTCTATATCGTTTCCTTTTTCTTCTTCTTTGAATAAAACCTTTAAAAATCGTATAGCAATAATTTTTCAACCATGGATTTTCAAGACTCTCGGACTCTATATAAAAAAGCATATTCTTTTTTCTAAAGGATGTAATTTGATTCTTGCTTCGTTACTTTCTACGACATATTCCATACAAACAAATGGAGAATAAACGATACTGAAATTCTTAATTAATCTTGCGCCAAATTCAAAGTCCTCATAGTACGACATTCTTTCATCAAATCCTCCTATTTTCATAAAGGCATTTTTACTACACATTATGTTTCCTGGATGAGGATAAAAATCTCTATGCCACATCGCCTTCAAAGGATTTTCATATACTCGCTCTTTTTTTTCCCTCTGAACGAACCTAATTTCAAGTGTTCACTACTCTTATAATTAGCAATAAAGACTTCATTATGTGGATAACGAAAATCATATTTGCATAATTTCTTAGAGTTCCTGACATAAAGACATCATCACCATCCAAAAAAATATCAACCAACTTGATGATGCTATTTGGGCACCCATATTTCGCGCTTTAGAAACACCACTATTCGATTGTTGAATCAATCGAATTCTATTGTCTTGTATTTGACTAACAATTTCCGCACTCTTATCTGTAGAGCCATCATCAACAACTATAAGTTCGAAACAAGAGAAATCTTGGTTTAATACAGAATCAATGGTTTTCTTTATATGCTTTTCTTTATTGTATAGAGGAATGATGATAGATAATCTAATATTGCCCATGATAACGTATCGTTTTCTTAATAATCTCTTTAATCGCAGATATATAAAATTTCTTTCGGTCGCATTTCACTCTACATCTTATATAGTTAGAAAGAAACTTATCTCTATCATTCATAAAAATTTCAAAGATACTAGACCGCTCTGGTGTCAATTCGGTTGGATGTTTTAGTTGATAATTATAACCACCAAGAATTATATCCAAGTCTGAGTCCTCCAATAAAATATCTTTAGATATATCATTAAATAACTTTCGTCCTTTATCCGAATTAACAAGAACCATGCTTACCCTCGATGTTGACGAGGAAAATTTGGATTAGAATCCTTTAAAGACCAAAAAAAATCTGCCATGGTAAAATCACCTGTTCGTTCCACTTTTGTAAATGGACATTTATAACAATCCATTCGCAAAACATGTCCTTCAAGAAAAGCTTGAAAAAAAAAAGCTCTCATATATTTATTATAATAAAGAGGCAAAATTTTGTTTCCCTTTTGTAAGGTACATGAAGACACTCTTGACCAACCCAAAAGAGTTTTATCTCTAAAACGATAATCGATAACTTTCGATTGTTGGTCTTCTTCTATATACTTTATTAACTGGTGAAACATTTTTTTATTGATGGAACACCATGACAAACGACATCTGAAGTCAGCAAATTATCGTAATCTTTACGCAAAAAGAGTTTTAATGCAGAAACATGACAAGGAGTTCCGGTAAAGAAGACCAGTCTTCCTGATTTAAGATAACCCTTAACTTCTTGATAGATTTCTGTCGTATCTGACTGAGCATATTTAGAACCTTGCAAGCGATATAAATCAGTGACTTTTTCAATAGCGACGTGTTTCACCTATTAGCTCTTTTGTCAATTCTGCACCAACCACAACCCCTCCTTTTTTAAGACATTTTTAGCTACAACAGAGAAAATACCTCCAGAAGAACTAACATTTAAAATCTTATTATCCTTTGCTTGAGCAGCAAAAGCTTTTCCTCGAGAATAGAGAGAAGTCTCATAATTCAGAACAGGACATACATCGGAACATAAGCCGCAATCAACGCATTTATACGCATCTAAAAGAGGATAATAAAAATCCTTCTCTATCTGAGGTTAATGCTATGGCTTGCTTAGGACATATTTGCTCGCAAGCCCCTACATCCACAACAAAAAATTCATTAGTGCTTATATTCATTACTTTAGTGTTTTTTTAGATAGTCAAATGACTGCTTCCCTAAAAGATTCTATTTTATCTTCGCAAAAAAGAATAATCCAGCAGTAACCCTTCATAAGTTTCTGGTAGCTTATCACCAACAGTTTTCACTCTTGCCTGAAGGTTTAGCTTTTCAATGATATCCGATTGACGATTATCCTTCGTAGGTACATCACCAGCTATTGCATAAAATGGTTTTCGAAAATTAATAGAAAAAGCAACACTATGAAAAAAGAACAGCAAATAACAAAAAGATGCATCAGCAAAGAGACGCAAGAACTCATGAGGACCAGCGCCAATCATTGGCTTAAACCCCTTCGCAAATCTCATATTTCAGAGTTTAAGACAATAACATGCTCTGCCCCTATTAACTTCTTCACTCGTTTAGCCAGCTGATCTGCATAAGGATAAGGATTTATAGCATAGGCTTGTATATAAACAAGCACATATTTACCCTTAATAGGATTTTCTACTGCAGCAAATTCCATCCAATCACCCTTTGTAAGAAGAAACGTAGGATCGCAACAGTGTACAGCTTTCTTTCCAGATAAATCGCTTGTAATCTTAACACCCGTAGATTCACGTGTTGAAATTGCATCATAGCGTTTCAGGTATTTACTATAAACTTCAGTATATTGTGGGGATAAAAACTCGCTAGTTCCGTAACTTGCGGCATAAGCCACTTTTAGGCTTATCATCAGGAGCGAAATTGAGTAAAAAAAAACTATGATCATCTGCATAGTATCTTGGATTCCATGTCTGATCACTTCCTGTCATATAGATGTCGAAGAGAGGCGGATTATTAACAATGCTATCCATATCATACGAAATATTAGTCTTTCTATTTGACTTTGAAACTGGACAAACTTTTCATGACTTTTTATTGCAGCCCATTTCTGATAAGCTACTTGCCCAACTGGCATTTTATGCAACAACCTATATGAGTATTTAAAAACATTCTTCCATATACGTTCTAGCAAAGGGAGAAACATACCGCTTAGCTTCTGTTCCCATGGCGTTTTTATGGCGATGATACTCCGTTGGGTATTGATAGTCTATCAAAACAGGATGATGCCCCATTTTTTTTAGGACATATGAAGTTGCGAAAGTTTGGAGAACAGATCCGAAATTAGCTTGTTGTATGGTAATAAAACCAATCTTACTCATAATTAATATTCTATTTGATACTTGTCCAAAATGGAGAAAAAAGCATATGAACACGCGTAGAAGTATAGTGCTTATTCAGAAATTCATGAGCTATTGAAAAATCCATTGGAGCAGATTTTCGCAAATAATCTAATCTCATTTCAAAGTCTCGTAATCAGGAATATTTCCTACATATTTATCTAATTCATAAAATCGAGTGTCTGCATTATCTGGATAATGTGCCAATACATAACAACCTCCTGCAAGCATCTCAAAAAGTCGCGGAGTAACCTGATTGAAAATTGATGTTTCAGACTTGTTACTATCAAGACCCGGAGTTGAATAGCAAGTAATCTTACTGCTTCGAATCATATGAATGTAACTCTCACGTCCACTATCCTTGGCTATGAAATTTCCATGATTATCAATGTATTCTCTATTTTTTGAGGAACGAGATCCGAGAATATATTTAAAATCTGGATGCGTTATTTCATACTGTTTCAGCATATCAACGAAATAGGGCGACGGCCGACCAAGAAAACATAAATCATAAAGTTTCTCATAATTTTCCTTACGATCGGGCTTCATGTAATCAGGTATTGACAATGGCCAATGTTCTATTTTTTAATGGACAATTTTTAGTTTTTAGATATTCTACTACTTCAGCACTAGTAATCAGAACTAATGGACAATCCTTATAAGCTTCGTAGAAAGAAGGCAATTCAGAGTCATTCAACCAAAAATCAATAATAACAGGGATTGTGCTTTTGTTTAACCATGGTTCTTTAAAAACATCAGCCCTCATCACAAAAAATAGAGATAGCTCCTTAGAAGATATGATAGATTTATAAAAATCTACTAATCCTATTTTTTTTTCAACCATCCATATATCTTGTGAAAATGAAAGGAAGTTTCTTTATATATAGATTTATATTTCCTTTATCAGAGATAATATTCTCCCATTCATATACAATCTTAAATGGAGCAGCACTATTATAATTACGCTGAGAAATAATCTTTTGAAGTTTCATTTATGTATTGTATTTTTTTGTATATTGTTCTATCTATGATAAATAAAAGAATCGCCCAAAAACATTTATAATGTGTACCTTGTGTGATAGGAAATATTAATGGGATATTTAGCAAAGCACTAATTAGAAATAATTGTTGGTACAGCTCCATATAGCTCCAGTTCTTTCTAACAACCTTAAAATAATAAAAAAAGAAAACCAATACGGTACAAATACCTCCTATATTCAAGGCACCAACTATTCCAACATCAGACCTATAAAAATGTAATGTTGTTTCTAACTTTTGGATTTCAATACCATAATCAGATGTAGAAACCAGGCAAACCATTACCAAAGATTATCGAAAGAGGTCCTCCCCAATAATCAAATCAATAAAATGCATAACTTGCAACTCGTATATTATCATCATTCAATTCTTCTGTTGTCTTAGATGCCAACTCTGAAAAAAAGGGAAGTTATATCCTACATATATTCCCACTATCAAAGCTATAAAAGCAATTTTACCTCCCAGTCCATATTTTTTTGAGGAAAAAATAGATAAAATGGCAATGGAACCAACTGTAGATGCTAAGAACTGTCTTGATTGATCCATGTACAACCCGAAGCAGGCTATTAAGAATAAAATTAACCATATAATCTTTTTTCTTATGTCGTTCTATCAACTTTTTGATAATAAAAGAATATTGCAAACATTGAGAAGAATGTATCTGATATAAGGTATCGCCTAAAAACCTGAACGAATCTCAACTTCTCGTATAATGCCATTCTCCAATTCGATATCTGTTCTATTTGCAAAGTAATAAACAGGGATATGTAAACTGCTCAACAAACGTAATGCCTATTCTTAAAAAAAAGCAATTATAAGTATAACTTTTACAACTTTATCTGCATTAAATTTTTTATCTTGGAGAAAAAAATACAATAACCATATTCCAGAAGGCATGAACGCTCTAAATGAAATAAACAGACTCTGCCCTCTATCTAGATAACAAGGTATTATACTAAGCATTGGCACTAACATAAAATAGAGAACATATTTATATGATACCGCATTGCTTATATCTATTTTTTCTTGTAAGAACATAAACTATCAAAAGTAAAAACGATAACATTGGACAATTGTCCACCTATCGTAGGATTATAATTTACATAATCCAAATAATGAAAAAAAAATGTAATATTATGAAGGTTAGAATCAATAATATTTGTTTGATAATCTTCTACTCATGATTTTTTAGTATTGCTAGAAGCCTTCCCCTATACAAGAAAAGTATGACAAATATTACCAGAACTATTATACACCGTAGAAATATTGATATTGTTTCGGGAATGACAATCGAAAAAATTAAAAACCCGATAACATGACACCAAAGAAACAAATAAATGTGCGTGTAGGTATTTTTACTGGCATTGCCTTTTTGTAAATAATATATATGATAGGTCATATTAAGTAAGGCTCCAACAATATAACCATACGAAAGACCAATTGCGCCATTTTTAGAACAATACCATAGCAATGGAGCATTAACACACGCATAAAATATGGACAGACTCGCAATCCATTTTTTGCTTATCCGCGGCACCTAAAAGTGTTTCCTATAAATCCAAACATAGAAAATAAAATCATATACCAACACTGTAACGTTAAAACATTACCGGTGCTTGCATAATTTTCTCCATAAAGCAACAAAACGACTTCATTCTTAAATAACGAAATTATCAAACAGGAAATTGTTCCAACAACACTTATAAAATAAAGCATCAGAGAAGCTTTTAGTCGTAAATCGTTGCTGATTACGCACAAATTCCTTTGCTTGATTCGGAAACAGAGCAACTAATGCACTATGAATAAAAAAGAGTCATCGGTAGCAATAACTTGTTGGCAATATTGAAGTATGATACCTCTGTGATAGAACTATTGCTATTTAGAATAGTATGGGTAGTTGTGTGGAAACTAAAAGAAAATATATTTAGAATGTAATATGGCATACTATCTGTAAGCATATTTTTCTGTAGTAATCTAAATTCACTTTTTTCATAACGATATACGCCCTTTATCAACCTTTGCTTAAATAAAGAGAACAAGTACAAACAATCTTTTGCAAAAAAATTTATTATATATATGCCTATTATAAGCTTTACAGTTATCAGCGAAGAATCCATACATAAATATGTAAGTAGCAATATAAAAGACATGCCAACATTAATATAGCTTGTCGTCTCCATACGTTCCATACCAAAAGCTACATTTTGAAATCCTTCCCAATAAGATTGCAAAAAAGACACCAGCCAATATCATAAGAACAATGTAGTTGTCATCAAAAAACGGGATTTATTTTATTATAGACAATGAACCCTATACTTGATAGAATAACTCCATAGAATCGGAGTACCAAAGATATTACAAAATATTTTTTGAACTGTCCTGATCACGGGCTATGCATCTAATCACAATTCTTTCTAAGTCCGAAAGTTGAAAAGGTAAAAGAATAGGGTAACGTAAGTAAGAAATAAAGCATAGAGACCATAGGAATCTGGAGCCAATTTTCTTGCAAGAATGATATTGATGACCATATTGAAAGCATGTGCTAATGCTTCACCACTCATCAAAACTGTAAAATTTCTAAAAAGCTACCTTTTTTAAACTTTTTGGTTAAACATACATCTAACTAAAGTGTTTTACACAAATCCATTGCTGCACCTATCGCTACATCCATATTGTAATATTCCCAATCTGCAAATCGACCTGTAAAATAGAAATTAGAGAGAGAGGTTTCTTTCTTCAGCTTATTAATTATTGTGCGTGTATTTGCATCTTGGATAGGATAAGTGTATTTATTGAATTTATGGTCTAAATATTTAGGATTAAGGGATTCTTTTTTAGATTTTCAAGAATACCCTCTTTATTAATTGCATCTGTGAACTCTACTGTAGCTGTAATACGTCCTTTGGGTAACTCTGAATTATTACTCTCAGCAAAATTACCGGTGCAAATAATACGATGACTCTCATGTTGTCTGCTAGGCTGATATATCCAAGAATATGGATTCTTATCTATTTCACAGAATACAGCTGTAGTGCCATGATATTCAAGAGATTCAACATCCGTATTGTATTTAGAAAGGTCTATGCCCTTAACAATCTTAATCATATCTTTGATGTTACCACAAAATACAACCTTATCGAATTCTTTCCCACAGATTATCCATTTTTTCCCCATTCTATCAATGGAAGTGACCTCGCTATCATAAATAATCTTCAATCCTATTGCTAATTTATCTGCAATATATTGTGAACCATTCATCCTTTCATACCAAAAAAAGTAGAATGAACAAAAAGCTCTTTTCCTCTACCTTGTTAGCATTATTTTCACGCATTTCTTGTGTGGTAGGCATTGGCAATTTTCCTCCCATCCAAGACATAGGAACGGTAGTAAGATCGCGTCTCCAAACTTTTTGTTATATGGTTCAAAGTACATGTCATAAAGAGTCTTTCCAAAACGCCATCTAAGAAAATCACCAAAATTATCGTAGTCCGTTAATTTAGCATTTAATCCTTTGTTCTTATCTATTTCTTCAAGGTCTTTATAAAAAGACTTCTGAATTTCCTCGCAAACAAATACATATGGTTCTCTATAGGATAAGGAATATTATCATACTCTAGAGAATTATTGCCCTTATCCATAAAAACACAAGAGTTTCGGTCTGCTTTTGAAAATTCTTCACTTTGAATAAACTTAGACCAAAAAACCAATCTAAAAACATCTTGACGTTTTGAGTTAAAAACATGACCACCACATATATGAAACAAATTACCATTTACGCGAAGGCATCTTATAAGTCCACCTGCCCTATTCTCTTTCTCGAAAACGGTAATATCATATCTATCACTAAGAAAATGTGCTACACTCAAGCCAGATATGCCAGCACCAATAATTGCAATTTTCTCCATCAATTTATTTTTGTCCGAAATTGAATATTATATTTTACTAATCATTAAAGCCCCACTAGTGTTAATATACACCTCACCATTTTCACCCTTTTTACCCTCCACACCACTAATTTATGACACGTTTCCTTATATCATTTGTTTCACAAATGGTAAGACACTTTATTCCGCATACAAAAAGACATAAGGGATTCGCCCAGAGGAACGCCCTCCGCTTTATAGTGGATAAAAAATCAAAATCAATTAAACTATACATTATATTATTATTTTTTTATTCGATAGCGAAGAGTCGCATTTTATAATTCTAATACAAGAAACCATTTTTTTACGGATAGAATCACGACTGGTTATATCCAATCCTGCCACATCGGTAAAAAATATATTGGTTGGAGCTGGTTGATGACACACGGCGCATCTCATTACCAAGCTGACCGTTAGCTCCTGTCACTAGAATATTCATTGAGCTTAATACAGATTTTCGTTATAATCAAATAACCAGCCGGCTTCTTCCAGACGTTCGTGATGTTGGTCTTTCCCGGAAAGGATTATTTTATCAGCAGGAACCTTCCAGTCGATTTTCAATGCGGGATCATCCCAAGCCAGGGCACCTTCACATTGGGGGAGCATAGAAGTTGTCACATTTATACTGAAAGAATAACCTCTTCCGTCAGGACAACAAAGCCATGGGCGAATCCACGCGAAATAAAGAACTGACGGTGGTTTTCTTCTGTCAATTCCACCGATACATGCTCTCCAAATGTTGGTGAGCCTTTACGGATATCGACAGCCACATCAAGGACAGAGCCTTTAATGACACGTACTAGTTTACTCTGGGCATAAGGCGGTTTCTGAAAATGAAGACCACGTAAAACACCATAGCTGGATTTACTTTCATTATCCTGGACAAAATCTACCTTACGGACCTTTTTCTGTAAATTCACGTTGAGAGAAGGATTCGAAAAAAGTAACCACGGTCATCTTTAAAAAAGGCGGGGTTCAATGATGACAACGCCCTCTATAGCAGTTTTGATTATTTCCACTGTGATTAGTGTTTGTTAGTTATTTGAATTACCGGAAAGGAATATGGCATTATTCCAGTTCATTTATTACTTTTAAAAGGTACTGGCCATATTGGTTCTTTTAGCATGGGCTTGGCCAGCTCACGCATTTTATCCGCTGTTATCCAGCCATGACGCAGGGCAATACCTTCAAGACACGCGACTTTCAATCCCTGACGCTTTTCAATCACTTCAATAAAAGTACTGGCTTCGGAAAGAGAATCGTGCGTGCCGGTATCAAGCCAGGCAAAAAGCCACGGCCTAATAGTTGGACCTTTAATTGGTGGTCATTGAGAAATTCCTGATTAACGGTAGTGATTTCTAACTCTCCACGGGGAGAAGGTTGTATATGTTTGGCTACATCCACCACTTTATTGGGGTAGAAATAGAGTCCCACTACAGCGTAGTTGGATTTTGGATTTTCTGGTTTTTCTTCAATACTCAAAACATTCCCATTCTTGTCAAAGTCAGCAACTCCATAACGGTCGGGATCGGCAACCCAATAACCGAATACGGTTGCTTTCTGCTCTTCCTCGACTGTACGGACAGCCTCCTGCAACATGCGGGTAAAGCTTTGGCCATAGAAGATATTATCACCTAATACCAGACAGACGGAATCATTGCCGATGAAGTCTTCACCGATAATAAAGGCTTGTGCCAAACCGTCCGGAGAGGGTTGCTCGGCATATTCAAACCGTACTCCATAGTCGGAGCCATCACCCAAGAAGACGCTTGAAGCCCGGAAGATCATAAGGAGTGGAAATAATCAGGGATCTCACGGATTCCAGCCAACATAAGGACTGAAATCGGATAATAAATCATGGGCTTGTCAAAGACAGGAAGCAACTGCTTACTCACTCCTTTGGTGATAGGATACAGACGAGTGCCTGAACCACCGGCTAAAACTATTCCTTTCATAAAAAGCTTATTTCAATTTTAGAAAATAAGTAAGCTGTTTTGAGATAGACACAAAGTAGCTTTTATTCTGTGTTTATTTAAACGGTTCCACATACCCAACCGGCATATCTGCACAAGCACACCCCAGCATATTCAACCGAACAGCAATCTTACTCCTGCCATCCACCGTGACAAGTTCTCCTACAAGACCAGTCAAGGACCTTTTGACAACACGTACTTTTTTCACCACGTGCCAAAGGAGCGCTATTCATACAGATTGCCTCTTTCGGAATAATCAAGCATGAAGCGGAAACGGGCCATTTGTTCATCAGGAATGATAGTTGGACTGCTCTCACCACGCATCACCATATACCGACTAACTGTAGAAAAGGAAAGAACCTCTTTACGTTCTTTGGGATCAGCGTGTACAAAAACCATCATCGGAAGCAACACGGACTCAACTACTTTACGGCGGTCACCCATTGATGTACTTCTTGCTGGACCGGTACAAAATTTTCAATCCCTATTTTGTCTAAACGTTCGGCTAGGCTTTCTTCCTCATGATGCATACGGACCAGAGCGACATACCAGCGTTTAGAGTGTGCTACGCCTTCCCCTGTCCCAATACTAGGCCCAGCACTTAAAGTTTCTTTCGTTAGAATCATACTTTTTACCCCTTATGTTTCCGTTACTTCTTAGGTAACGGATAATTATTCGGTGCAAAGATATGCAAAAATACAAATAGTAAACAAGTAAAATCTTCTTTTTTTTCTGATTTGTTGAAAAGGAAAAAAATCTATCAAAACATGAATATCTGTTTCATCATGCCCAGATATTCCTATATTCTGTTTTTTTGATGTTTTTCCCTTCAACAAATTAGAAAAAAAACATTGCTGTTAGGCGGTTCTTGTCCATGTTTTCCTATTTTCATCTGTTTTCCTGTGAATGAGTACCTTATCCGTTACCTAAGAAGTAACAGAAACACTTCGCCCTTGATTTCTAATACTTTACCGTTAATTATCTACCTAAACGATAGTTCCTAATGTAAGATAAATTCCCTTTATTTACCTCTGTACGTTCTCTTAGCTCAAAACCTTTTAAATAGATTTGTGTGGTTTTTATTGATTTGTGTCCCAATGATTCACTAATCATTTCAATTGGCACTCCACGATACTTGGCTGTCGTTGCCCAAGAATGGCGAAGTGTGTAAGAAGAAACGGGAGAATTCAAACGCAGAGCTCTCGCCAAATCCTTCAAACGATTATTGAATCTCCGAAGAGCAGACTGATATTCACTGTATGCCCTTTCATCCTTTCGTTTCTTGTTACCGCAAAGTATGTCGAACAGATAGTTCGGACAATCGGGAATGGGTTCCTGATTATTCCGGAGTTGATTAATCATTCCCCTGGCAGTATCAAGCACTTCCACGCTCATGGGAGTTTTCGTCTTGATTCGATTATAACGTAATACACTCTGCTCTAAAGCTGATTTTTCCAGATGCGCTAAATCAGCGAATGACATTCCACAAAACTGGAACATCAGGGCGGCAATAGTTTGTGTGCGACGTAAACGCTCCGATTTGGGATCCTCATACAGAAGTTTGTGCAATTCACCGGCAGGCAAAGCTTTCTTTTGGCGGACATCCACGCCTGTATAAACATCATGAAATAATCGGGGAACATAAGGAGCACTACCCGCTTCCACTCCCCGATTGTAAATACTACGAAGCATACGCATATACGTAGAAATCGTATTAGGCTTCAAACCACACTCATAAAGATACTGACCATAACGTCGTAAACGTTCTTTGGTGACCTGTCTGAACGACATATTCAACGTACCACAAAAACTTACTGAAAGAATAAAGGGGCATTCTTATAGACATGCGCTGTAGAATAACGCCCCTCCTTTCGTAAACGATTGATGTAGTTCTCCCCCACATCGACTAAATCCATTTTTATTCATCATTTGCATCACTAGTTATTTTATATATATACTATTTGGCAAGCGGCAAAAAGAACAAATCTTTTTGCAGGTTCAATTCCGCTTTCCAGATATTATTTTTAGAATTAATATATATTTAACCAACGTTAAAATTAGTAGATTATGAAAAGTAAAAATGCCAAAAAAGGTAGTAAAAACGACAAGGTAAAAAGAAATGTCCAAACAATGAAAAAAGCCCCCAGGAGGCATTCAAGGGAAGAAATCATCAGTGAAGAAGAACTGGATAACAGAATAGCAATCGATGGAGATATCCGTCTTTATTTCACCATGTATTTAAAAATCTTTATCGATGGATATTTCCACCATCCTAAGAAAAGAAAGCTGATAAATCTGGCCCAATATATCTATGACCAAAAAGTATTATACATTCACAAGCATGGCGGCTATAAGTTAATGGAACTTAGCAGTATACATGCAGAATTGGCGGCATTGAAAAAGTCTGTTGAAGAAGAGTACATGAAAGAAAAAAAGGAAAAAAGAGAACAAGCTGAAAAGGTTAAAAGCAAGTACTAAGAAAAAATAATGGGACAATTGAAATATAAGACCTACCTTCGCCGCCGTTTTCAACCGGTCGAAAACTTACAGATTTTCTCTTAAAAAAATAGTGACGGTATGCTGTTGTCATAGCGTCACTATTCATTATAGTGACGCTATGACAACAACATACCGTCACTATCTATAAGGGAAGATTTACGCTCAAACAGATTATTTTTCATAATTAAAAACAGAAGAAAATGAGACAAAAAATCAGGAAGAGCAAGTTAGAAGCTTGCAAATTAGTATGGAAAAAACGTATTACTGCTGAAAAGGGGATTTCGGATAAATGTGCAGAGAGAATTGTACAGGAGTGCATTAAACTAATAGAACACATGTTGTATGGAAATGCAATGATAGCTTTTCATAAGCAGGATGGTACGTTCTGCCTGGAAAGAGGAACACTGGTAGGATATGAAAAATTCTTTCATAGAGAATTTAATATCACAGCAAAACAAGAGTCTATTATCTATTGGAGTGAAGAACAAAAAGGATGGAGAAGATTTATGATCGGAAACCTGATGGAGTGGAAAGCTATTGTATAAATCAGGTTAAAATATATTTAACAATGAATATGATTAACAAAGGGATACCTTATTTCCCGACACCGGCAAACTTCTTTGACGAAGAAGTGATGGAACTATTAGAAGCTAAATTTGAGTGTTAGCTTCTTACATTGTCATGCGATTGCTTTGCAAAATCTATAAAGAGGGATATTACATCTCTTGGGGGAAAGAACAAAATCTAATTTTCGTCCGCAAAGTAGGTGGCGGGATCAAAGAGGACATGATGGAAAAAAGATTGTCGATCTGTTATTGGAGAAAAAGGATTTTTCCATAAAGAAACCTACGAGAAATACGGTATACTCACTTCGGAACAGATTCAAAGGGTGTGGTTCGAAGCCACTACACGAAGGAAAATAGATTTCTCCCAACTACCTTATTTATTAGAGACCAAGAAGAAAAAAGAGGATGCAAAAAAAAGAAGAGTTGAACGCGGAAAATGCAGACATTTTTGAAACTCAAGAGGAGGTGAGTCAAGAAAATGCAGACATTTCCCCGACAAACTAAACTAAAGGAAACTAAACTAAATCATGAAGAAGAAGAAACCAACGTTGTTTCGATTGAAATTCCGGGGTATGCCTACAATCTGGCTACACACAACATAGCAGGATTGATGGAGAGCCTGGACAACCATAAAGTGACTGACCAGAAAGAGAAACAGACGATTCTCCGGCTATCGGACTATGGCAGGAAAGGGACCCAGGTGTGGAAACTGCTCTCCAATACGGCCTGGAGCAAAATCGGAGCACCGGGGAAATATATCATTGCAGCGTTAGCCAGCGGACGGAAATAAACCGACTGATTAAAAGCTGATAAAAAAGGTACGAAAAATCTGTGCTTTTCACAAATTCTTCGTACCTTTACGCCCGGTAAAACAAGTTCTATCCACATAAAAGATAACAAAATGGAAAACAGAAGTTTAGTAACCATTGCCGAACATTCTAAAGAAAAAATCCTCTACATGCTCGAAATGGCGAAGCAGTTTGAAATGAACCCCAATCGCCGGTTATTACAAGGAAAGGTAGTAGCAACCCTGTTCTTTGAACCTTCCACCCGCACCCGCTTTGAGTTTCGAAACAGCAGCCAATCGCCTCGGCGCACGCGTTATCGGATTTACTGATCCGAAAGCAACCAGCTCCTCCAAAGGAGAAACACTCAAAGACACGATCATGATGGTAAGCAGCTATGCAGATATCATCGTCATGCGACACTATCTCGAAGGAGCTGCCCGATATGCCAGCGAAGTAGCCCCGGTACCCATCGTCAATGCGGGAGATGGAGCTAACCAGCACCCGTCACAGACGATGCTCGATCTTTACTCTATCTACAAGACGCAAGGAACGCTGGAAAATTTGAATATTTTCCTGGTGGGTGACTTGAAATACGGTCGCACTGTACATTCTTTGCTGATGGCGATGCGACACTTTAATCCGACTTTCCATTTCATCGCTCCCGAAGAGCTGAAAATGCCGGAAGAATACAAACTTTACTGTAAAACTCACCAAATAAAATATGTTGAACATACGGACTTTACCGAAGAGATTATCGCCGACGCCGATATTCTGTACATGACCCGTGTACAACGCGAACGTTTCACCGACCTGATGGAATATGAACGGGTGAAGAATGTATATATTCTCCGTAACAAAATGTTGGAAAACACACGTCCGAACCTGCGTATCCTGCACCCGCTTCCCCCGTGTCAACGAAATTGCTTACGATGTGGACAACAATCCGAAAGCATACTATTTCCAACAGGCACAAAACGGTCTGTATGCCCGCGAAGCAATCCTTTGCGATGTATTAGGTATCACATTAGATGACGTTAAAAACGATATTTTATTATGAGCGAAAATAAACAAGCATTGCAAGTAGCTGCCCTGAAAAACGGGACAGTGATTGACCATATCCCATCTGAAAAGCTCTTTACCGTAGTGCAACTGCTCGGTGTGGAACAAATGACAAGCAATATCACGATCGGATTCAACCTCGACAGCAAGAAGCTGGGTAAAAAAGGGAATCATCAAAATTGCAGATAAATTCTTTTGTGACGAAGAGATCAACCGTATTTCAGTAGTTGCCCCGCACGTTAAGCTGAATATTATCCGCGATTACGAGGTAGTGGAAAAGAAAGAGGTAAAAATGCCGGATGAGCTTCGTGGCATCGTGAAATGTGCCAATCCGAAATGTATTACCAACAATGAACCGATGAGCACCATCTTTCATGTGATAGATACAAGGATAATTGCATCGTGAAATGCCATTATTGCGAAAAAGAACAGAGACGTGAAGAGATAACAATCCTCTGAATAAACGTATAGGCCTATGAAACAGGACTGGAAACCAGGAACGATGATTTATCCGCTGCCGGCTGTACTAGTCAGTTGCGGAAAAGGAGGAAAGCGAATATAATATGTTTCACAGTAGCATGGACGGGTACGATTTGTACAAACCCGCCCATGTGTTATATATCCGTACGTCCGGAACGCCATTCTTATGACATTATCAAAAAGAAATATGGAGTTTGTCATCAACCTGACAACGAAAGATATGGCTTTTGCCACCGACTGGTGCGGAGTTCGTTCGGGACGTGATTATCATAAATTTGATGAGATGAAGCTGACACCCGGACAGTGTACGGTGGTCAGTGCTCCGTTGATTGAAGAATCTCCCCTTTGCATTGAATGCCGTGTGAAAGAAATCATCTCTCTCGGCTCACACGATATGTTTATCGCCGACGTGGTAAATGTGCGTGCGGACGACCGGAACCTGAATCCTGAAACCGGAAAGCTGGAACTGGCAGAAGCCAATCCGCTGGTATATGTGCATGGAGGATATTATAATCTGGGAGAGAAAATCGGTAAGTTCGGTTGGAGTGTAGAAAAGAAGAAATCATAAAAAGTGCGATATTGCCATGAATATGCTGCGTAAATTCATCCTTCCCGGTTTGTTAGCCATAGCCTGCACGGCTGTCGGCCAGAATTATAACGCAGAAAAAGTAGACCGCCCCAATACAAAAAAAATAAATATCGGTATCAAGGCGGGATTCAACTCTTCCATGTTCATGGTGTCTGAACTGAAAATTAAGGATGTAACTATCGATGAGGTGCAGAATAACTACAAGATAGGTTATTTCGGCGCCCTCTTTATGCGCATCAACATGAAGAAGCATTTCATTCAGCCGGAAGTGTCCTATAATGTAAGCAAATGTGAGATCACTTTCGATAAGCTCGGTTCGCAGCATCCTGCCATCGAGCCTGATTATGCTTCGGTGCAATCGGTGTTGCACAGTGTGGATTTTCCCGTACTATATGGTTATAACGTGGTGAAAAAAGGACCTTACGGAATGTCTATCTTCGCAGGTCCCAAGCTTCGCTATCTATGGGGAAAGCACAATGAAATCACTTTTAAGAATCTTTCGACCAAAAAGGGATTCATGAAAGGCTGTATCCGTTCAATGTCAGTGCAGTGATCGGCGTAGGCGTCAACATCTCCCGTATCTTTTTCGATTTCCGCTACGAGCAAGGCATCGGAAATATCTCCAAGTCCATCATTTACGACAATATCAATTCCGACGGCAGCACGGGAGTGAGCAACATTATTTTCCGTCGCCGTGACAGCGCGTTAAGTTTTTCGCTGGGATTCATCCTTTGATAAATTGAGAGTTGAAAAATTGAGAATTGAAAAATAAAGAGTGGCGGTTCAAAGGGTTGAATGTTTAAAGATTGTCAATTGTCAGGGGGCAATTGTCAATTATCCTTTGTTTATTTCATTAACTTTGTGCGCTTAAAATAGGTATCTCGAATTAGAAATTTAATCTTACTTATAAAAGAATGAAAAGAGACGACATCATTTTCGACATCATCGAAAAAGAGCATCAACGTCAGTTGAAAGGAATCGAGCTTATTGCATCAGAAAATTTTGTGAGTGACCAGGTTATGCAGGCAATGGGTTCTTGCCTGACTAACAAGTACGCAGAAGGTTATCCCGGCAAACGTTACTACGGAGGTTGCGAAGTAGTTGACCAGAGCGAACAAATCGCTATCGACCGCCTGAAAGAAATTTTCGGCGCTGAATGGGCAAACGTACAGCCACACTCGGGAGCACAAGCTAATGCTGCTGTTTTCCTTGCTGTTCTGAATCCGGGCGACAAATTCATGGGATTAAACCTCGCACACGGCGGACACCTTTCTCACGGTTCATTAGTAAACACTTCCGGTATCATCTACACTCCTTGCGAATACAACCTGAATCAGGAAACTGGACGCGTTGACTACGACCAGATGGAGGAAGTAGCCCTTCGTGAGAAACCGAAATTGATCGTTGGCGGTGGTTCCGCTTATTCCCGTGACTGGGACTACAAACGGATGCGTGAGATAGCAGACAAAGTAGGCGCTATTCTGATGATCGACGCATGGCTCACCCTGCCGGTCTGATCGCTGCCGGAGTGCTCGAAAACCCGGTTAAATATGCACATATCGTCACTTCTACTACACATAAAACACTTCGCGGACCTCGTGGTGGTGTCATCATGATGGGTAAGGACTTCCCTAATCCATGGGGTAAGAAAACTCCGAAAGGTGAGATCAAAATGATGTCTCAATTACTGGATTCTGCCGTTTTCCCGGGTATCCAAGGCGGACCGTTGGAACATGTAATTGCTGCTAAAGCAGTTGCTTTCGGTGAAATCCTGCAACCTGAATTTAAGGAATATGCTAAACAAGTACAAAAAGAACGCTGCTGTACTTGCACAGGCTTTGATTGACCGTGGCTTTACTATCGTTTCCGGTGGTACAGACAACCACTCTATGTTGGTCGACCTGCGTAGCAAATATCCTGATCTGACAGGTAAAGTGGCAGAAAAAGCATTAGTTTCTGCTGATATTACCGTTAACAAGAACATGGTTCCGTTCGACAGCCGTTCGGCTTTCCAGACTTCCGGTATCCGTTTGGGTACTCCTGCCATCACTACCCGTGGTGCAAAAAGAAGACTTGATGCTCGAAATTGCTGAAATGATCGAGACTGTATTGTCTAACGTAGAAAATGAGGAAGTTATTGCACAAGTACGTGCACGTGTCAATGAGACAATGAAAAAATATCCTCTTTTCGCTTACTAAAACACAATTTTAAAGCTAATAGCTTCAAGCTGTTATCAGCTTTATCTCTTATTTATAAAGGCCTGCTCTTTGTGAAAGGAGCAGGCTTTTTTTATTATTTATTAACGGTCCCGCCCGAACCATCTGTCCGGATTTTCGTTTTTCTTACTATAAAAGAAATATATGATGTCATATATCACTCATAGCAAGGACGAATTCAACCGTACAGTGTACATGAAGAGAAAAGAGAAGCGCACTGGACTCTATATACAATCATCCCCGTCTTTCCACATTCTATTTTATAGGGAAAGACGGGGATTACCGGCACCATTATTTTTTGCTTATTTAGCTCAATCCTTCTATTTCTCCATCCACAATATCGATGTGCAATGCTTGCGGCTCCTTGGGTAATCCCGGCATACGAAGAATTTCTCCGGCAATGGCTACAATCATTTCAGCTCCGTTATTGATTACAATATCTTTAATATGGAACTCGAAATTGTTTACCGCACCATAAATCTTAGGATCGGCAGAGAATGAATACTGTGTCTTGGCGATACAAACCGGATAATGAGTGATGCCCATCTTCTCAATCAACTTGATACGGTTGCGAGCAATACTGCTATAAGTAATAACGCTGGCTCCGTAAATATTAGTGGCTACCTTTTCAATCTTCTGCTGTACGCTATCTTCTTCCTTATAAGTGTAGCGTAAAGATTCGGACGGATTATTTTCGATAGTATCTACCACCAGACGAGCCATATCTACTGCTCCCTCTCCTCCTTCAGTGAATGCATTGTTGATAGCGAAACCTACGCCTAGCTGCTCGCAGTGCTCGCGCAGCATTTCCATTTCCTCGTCTGTGTCTGTAGCAAACTTATTGAAAGCTACAATCACTGTTTGACCGAAAGAGCGAAGATTACGGACATGCTTGTCCAGATTGCGCAATCCTTCTTTCAATCCTTCCATATTCGGTTCTTTAATGCGGTCGAGACTGACACCACCATGCATTTTCAGACCTGTGCCGTAGCCACGATTACTGTCAGTCGTGGCTGGAGTCCGCTCTTACGGCATTTGATATTATAGAACTTTTCCGCGCCGAGGTCAGCACCGAATCCGGCTTCTGTGATTACATAGTCACCGAATGACATAGCCAACTTGTGGCAAGAATGGAGTTACAGCCATGTGCGATATTGGCAAACGGTCCGCCGTGTACGAAAGCGGCGGTTCCTTCGGTCGTCTGCACCAGGTTAGGATGAATAGCGTCTTTCAGCAGTACAGTGATAGCTCCCGCCACTCCCAGATCTTTGACTGTGAAAGGTTGGTCGTCGTACGTGAAGCCCACAAAATATTTTTCAATACGGCGACGCAATCATCTCACATCTTTGGAAAGACAAAGAATCGCCATAATTTCCGACGCAGGAGTAATATCAAAACCTGATTCCTGAGTAATTCCGTTTGATTTAGGGTCCGCAGACCTACGACGATACTACGCAAAGAACGATCGTTCACATCAAGCACTCTCCGCCATAGGATTTCCTTCAATCCGAAACCTTTCGCCTGGTTCTGATAGAGATAATTATCGAGCAAAGCGGAAATCATGTTATGGGCGGAAGTGATCGCATGAAAGTCTCCCGTGAAGTGAAGGTTGATCTTCTCCATAGGGAGCACTTGCGCATATCCTCCGCCCGCTGCTCCTGCCTTTCATACCGAAGCAAGGTCCGAGAGACGGCTCACGTAAAGCGACAATCGCATTCTTTCCGATTTTATTGAGTCCCAGAGCGAGACCGATAGATACGGTGGTTTTGCCATACCCGCCTTGGTCGCTGTGATAGCAGTGACCAGGACGAGATTGCTTTTCTTCACTTTCTCCTCATCGATCAGTTGTTCGGGATCTTCGCAATATAGCGACCATAATTCTCTACTTCCTCGCGAGGAATTCCGATGCTTTCGGCAACTTGCTTAATCTTCTTCAATTCAATGCTGCGAGCAATTTCTATGTCTGATTTCATACAGAATATGATTAGTTTTATTTGAAGTGACAAAAGTATAACAAAAAAAGCGAAAAATTTAAAGTTCAATATTTATCATAACAAACAAACTCTTTTCACGTACAATAACTGTTGTAAATAGCATAACCTAAAACAACAACTTAATTATGGAATGGATTATTAATCAACTAAGGGTACACCCTGAACTTGCTATTTTCCTGACGCTCTTTGCCGGATTCTGGCTTGGCAGACTCAAAATAGGGAAATTCTCATTAGGGACAGTGACCAGTGTCCTGCTGGTAGGCGTGTTGGTAGGGCAATTGAACATCACTGTGGATGGCCCGATGAAAGCCGTGTTCTTTCTGCTTTTCTTATTTGCCGTTGGCTATAAGGTAGGTCCGCAGTTTTTCGCGGATTGAAGAAAGATGGACTGCCACAGGTGGGATTCCGTACTGATGTGTATTGTCAGCCTGGTGGCACCGTGGATACTCGCCAAAATCATGGGATACCATGTAGGGGAAGCTGCCGGACTGCTGGCAGGCTCACAGACCATATCCGCCGTTATCGGCGTGGCAAGCGATACGATCAACCAGTTGGGAATCAGCGATGCACAGAAGGCCACGTTTATCAATGCCATTCCTGTAGCGTACGCTGTAACTTATATTTTCGGAACGGCCGGTTCGGCATGGATTCTAGCTTCTCTCGGCCGTAAGCTTCTCGGCGGATTGGATAAGTTGAAAGCTGATTGCAAAGAACTGGAATCTAAAATGGGGACTTCAGAAATGGATGAACCCGGATTCTCCCCGGCCCTTCGTCCGGTAGTGTTCCGTGCGTATAAGATCACCAATGAATGGTTTGGCAAAGGAAAGACTGTCAGCGAACTGGAAAAGTATCTATCCGAACAGGAGAAACGGCTGTTTGTAGAACGGATTCGTCAAAAAAAAGTTGTAAAGGAAGGATCAAACCTGATTCTTCTTCAGCCGGAGGATGAAATCGTACTTAGCGGACGACGCGAATTTGTGATTGGAGAAGAAGACTGGATCGGCCCGGAAGTGATTGATGCACAATTGCTCGACTTCCCGGCAGAGACGCTGCCCGTCATGGTTACTCACCGTACGTTTGCCGGTGAAAAGGTATCGACAATCAGGGCACAGAAATTTATGCACGGGGTTAGTATCCGGAGTATCAAACGTGCGGGTATCAATGTCCCGGTACTTGCCCGGACAGTGGTGGACGCCGGTGATATTCTGGAACTTACCGGAATGAAACATGAGGTGGAAAGTGCTGCTAAACAAATGGGCTATGTTGATCGGCCTACGAACCAGACAGATATGATCTTCGTTGGATTGGGTATTCTGCTCGGTGGTCTTGTCGGTGCGTTGACTATGCATCTGGGAGGTGTCCCTATCAGTCTTTCCACCAGTGGCGGTGCATTGATTGCAGGACTGATATTCGGTTGGCTACGCAGCAAGCATCCTACTTTCGGAGGTATCCCCGAACCTTCACTCTGGGTATTGAATAATGTAGGACTGAACATGTTTATCGCAGTGGTCGGTATCGCTGCAGGTCCCAGTTTCATAGCCGGATTCAAGGAAGTAGGAGTCAGCCTGTTTATTGTCGGCACACTGGCAACGGCCATCCCTCTCCTCGCAGGATTGCTGATGGCGAGATACTTGTTCAAATTCCACCCTGCCCTGTCATTGGGATGTACGGCAGGAGCACGTACTACCACTGCTGCATTGGGAGCTGTTCAGGATGCGGTGGAGAGTGCGACCCCGGCTTTAGGATATACCGTAACGTATGCAGTCGGCAACACACTGCTGATTATCTGGGGAGTATTTATCGTATTGCTGATGTAAACGTGAAACCAATACTTTTGACAAAATTTAATTCTAACTAATATAGATTTCATTATGGAAAAAAAAGACAATAGCCCGGCTATTACCAAAAGTTATGCCAAGAAAATGGAAACGATCAGCCCGTTCGAGCTGAAAAACAAACTGATCGACATGGCAGATGAGAGTATCAAGAAGATAGCACATACGATGTTGAATGCAGGAAGAGGTAACCCGAACTGGATTGCTACTGAACCACGTGAAGCTTTTTTCCTGCTGGGACAATTCGGCCTTTGTGAATGTCGTCATGCGTTTTCATTGGAAGAAGGAATAGCAGGGTATTCCACAAAAAGGCGGGAATTGCCGCCCGTTTCGAGGCTTTCCTGAAAGATAATGAGAAAGCTCCCGGTGCCAATCTGTTGAAAGAGGGCTACAATTATATGTTAATGGAGCATGCTGCCGATCCGGACACGCTGGTTCACGAATGGGCGGAATCGTGATTGGCGACCAGTATCCTGTGCCCGACCGTATTTTACATTTTACGGAGATCGTACAGGATTACCTGGCACAAGAGATGTGTGACCGCCGTCCGCCGAAAGGTACTTTTGACCTTTTCGCCACCGAAGGAGGCACAGCAGCCATGTGTTATCTGTTCGATTCGCTGCAAGAGAATTTCCTGTTGAACCAGGGAGATGCTATTGCTTTGATGGTTCCTGTGTTCACTCCTTATATAGAGATTCCGCAGCTGCGACGCTATCAATTCGACGTGACTGAAATTTCCGCCGACCAGATGACTCCTGACGGTTTACATACCTGGCAGTATAAGGATGAAGATATAGACAAGCTGAAAGATCCGCGGATCAAAGCATTCTTCATTACGAATCCGAGTAATCCGCCCAGTTATGCGCTTAGCCCGGAGACTGCCGCACGGATTGTCAATATCGTGAAGAATGATAATCCGAACCTGATGATTATCACGGATGATGTGTACGGAACGTTTATACCCCATTTCGTTCGTTGATGGCGGAGTTGCCTCACAATACACTTTGCGTCTATTCCTTCTCCAAATATTTCTGGAGCTACGGGATGGAGAACCGCAGTCATTGCTTTACACGAAGACAACATCTACGACAAAATGATTGCCCGCCTGTCGGAGGAGCAAAAAGCAATCTTGAACAAACGCTACTCAAGCCTCGATTTGCACCCGGAGAAGCTGAAGTTTATCGACCGCATGGTGGCCGACAGCCGGCAGATTGCATTAAACCATACTGCAGGACTTTCCCTGCCCCAACAGATACAGATGAGCCTGTTCTCGTTTTTTCGCTATTCTGGATAAGGAAAACCGTTACAAAACCAGAATGCAGGAGATCATTCATCGCCGCCTGCATGCATTGTGGGACAATACAGGTTTCACACTGGTAGAAGATCCTCTGCGTGCCGGATATTACTCGGAGATTGATATGCTGGTATGGGCGAAGAAATTTTATGGGGATGACTTCGTTGCTTATCTGCAAAAGACATATAATCCGTTGGATGTGGTCTTTCGCCTGGCAAATGAGACTTCGCTCGTATTGCTGAACGGCGGTGGCTTTGCCGGACCGAAATGGAGTGTCCGTGTATCACTTGCCAACTTGAACGAAGCGATTATGTAAAAAATCGGGCAGAGTATCAAGCGTGTACTGGAAGAGTATGCTAATGTATGGAAGGCTTCCATACGCTAAAGGTATTTCCTCCCTCGTTCCTTTTTATGAATGAGGGAGGAAAGATACGAACTTTGCTCAATGTCATGTCTTTTGTTACTTGAAACGGGAAGTATCCACGTTAATTGCTACTTAAACGTATGTACAGATGTTGTCATCCTATTTTTAAAGAGTTTTTCTCTAAGAAAATATAACAGAAGCGAATAGTCAGGATGAAAATTTCTATCTTTGTCATAAATCAACCTTTACGAAGATGAAAAAAACTGATTTTATTTCTTTCGCTGATATTATCGGTCGGTTTTGCATCCGCACAGTCAGAAATCCCTTCCGATAGTATTCGTCGTGCCCCCTCGGCTAATATTAAGGAGTTTGGCGGCTTTTTATTGGATATGGGATTGATGAATATAGCTCCTCCCAAACTTCCTAAATTCAGCCTGGATGTGCCGAATATGAGTAAAGACTATAATCAACTGTTCCGTCTGAATACGGATGCCACATACTCACAAGGATTCTCTGATGCTTTTTCTCCTTCTGCCTTTTCCGGTTTCGGATACGGGTATGGCTGGGGGCTGTCGTCTTCTCCACAGTTCATGCAAATGGGATCTTTTAAGCTGAAAAACGGTATGAGGATTAATACATACGGAGATTATGACAAAGACGGTTTGGAGAGTGCCCAACCGAAGTGCCATGCCTTGGGAAAAAGAATAATTTCCGGGGAGCATTCGAACTAAAAATCCGCAAACGGTAATTTCGGTATACGGATTGAAGTACAGCAAGGACGAAACGGTCCTTACTAAATATATGAAGGCTAGGTTTACTATTTGCCTGATTTAAAAGCCTTATCCGCAGCGTACATTGCATCCGCTATCCTATCACACCACTTATCAAACTCCAGATCAGGCGTTTGACTCTCAGGATGTGTAAGCATATAATGCACGGATTGTCTCAGACCGTCCACCATTGATACAGTACAGATAAAAAATCCGGGACAAGTCTCTTGATCTTCGAATTATCAAAAACTACTGTGGCAGCCTTGTCACCTAATAGTTCTCCTCTGAAATCATAAGTTTCTCCATGTTCGGCAAGAAAAATCCGAAGCTACGTGTAACGCATTCAGCGGTTTTCCTAATGCATCGGCAATGGTTTCATAAATCTGATTCCAAGTCATACTTTCGTCGGTTGTGATATGGAAAGCATTCCCGATAGCATGAGGGTTTGCCATTAAACCGACATATCCTTTGGCAAAGTCCTTAGAATGTGTCAGTGTCCATAACGAACTTCCGTCACCGGGGATAATCACAGGCTTTCCGTCAAGGATACGCTTTAAGATTCTGCCAGTTTCCTTTAGCTCCATGCACAGATACGGGAGGCTTCGTTCCATTGTAGGTATGGCTCGGACGAACGATAGTCACGGGAAAGCCGGTTGTCCGGTAAGCAGTCATCAGCACTTCTTCCGCTTCAATTTTATTACGCGAGTACTCCCAAAAAGGATTTACTAATGGAGTACTTTCCGTAATGCGGTAATCTGTCTGCGGTTTTTGATAGGCAGAAGCACTACTGATGAAAATATATTGTTTTGTCTTATGCTGAAACAGACGGATATCTCGTTCTACATCTTTCGCCGTATAACCTATAAATTGGGCAACGACATCATAGCTTTCGTGTGCTATAGCTTTCGCCACCGCCTGTTCGTCATGGATGTCCCGCCACGATGCTACGCATACCTTCCGGCAGTTTTTTCGAACCTCTATTGAGCAGCGTAATCTCCCACCCTCTCTGTTGTGCCAATGCTACGACATCAGTACTGATCGTACCTGTTCCGCCAATAAATAATGCTTTCATAAAAGTAGGTATTAAAATTTTTGGAACAAAGATATTAATTCTGCCTTTGACTACCAACGTTGTATACAAATTACTGATTCTTGTACCTATATTACTGTTTTGCAAATATGATATAGATAAGATATTCTTAAAAGTTTTATCTTTGCCTATGATAAAACTGTAAGCCGTATGGATGAAATTACCAAAATTGAAACTATTGACCAGTATGACCAACTGTTCGGACTAGAGACTTTAGCACCCGTTAGTGAATGTAATCGACTTTTTTCGAAAGCGACAAAGACGGTAGAATACTATCACATGAATATTGGATTCTACTCTCTGTTTTTGAAAGACATTAATTGCTGGAGACCTTAAATATGGGCGTAACTATTATGACTATCAGGGCAAGGAACGGTCGTCTGTATGGCCCCAGGTCAAGTGATTGGTATAGATAACCGGAAGAAAACTCCTCAACGTACAAAATCGATCGGGGTCTTGTTTCATCCCGACCTGATCCGGGAACTTCTCTGGGACAGAATATCAAGAATTATTCTTTTCTTTTCTTATGAAGTTAATGAAGCCTTGCATCTATCCGAACAGGAAAAAAGAAATTGTAACGGACTGTATATATAAAAAAAATACAAATCGAATTGAACATGCTATCGACAAGCATAGCAAACAACTTATTGTCCGCAATATCGAACTATTACTCGATTATTGTATGCGTTTCTATGAACGGCAGTTTATCACACGCAATCAGGTAAACAAAGACATTATCGTGCGGTTCGAACATCTATTGGATGAATATTTCCAAGGGCAGGTAGCACTGACCGAAGGGGTTGCCTTCCGTGAAATATTTTGCAGACAAGGTATGCCTTTCTCCTAATTACTTCGGCGACCTGATAAAATAAAAAGAAACTGGTAAAACTGCGCAGGAATATATTCAGTGCCGTATCATTGAACTTGCCAAAGAACGAATATTGGAAGGTTCGCAAACGGTCAGCCAGATAGCTTATGAACTGGGATTCCAGTATCCTCAACACTTCAGCCGGCTATTTAAAAAACATGTCGGATATACACCGAATGAATATAAACAGCAGAACTAAGAATATACACCGGAGAGATCGTTAACGTCATGGGAGATAAAGTACTCAAAATAGGAACCGTGCATCAATGTAATTGTTGCCTGGGAAGTAAGACACTGCATCCGCTAGTCAGTGTCATCGACCTTTCGAAGGCTGACTTATCTCCTCATACGGACATTAAATTCGGATTCTATACGATTCTGTTGAGTGAATGTAAGTGTGAGGCCTATGCATACGGGCACCAATATTGTGATTTCTCGGACGGAACTCTCGTTTGCCTGACTCCCGGAGAGTCAATCAGTATGAAAGGAGAACAACAAGGAATTTCCTTCCAAGGGATGGATATTGGCCTTTCACCCCGACTTGATTTGCGGGACTCCGCTCGGACTCAATATACACAATTATACTTTCTTTTCTTATTGTCCGGAGGAAGCACTGCATCTCTCTCTACGCGAAAAACAGATTATTCTGGAGTTCCTGGAGAGGATTCGGCAAGAGCTGAGCGCTGCATTGACCGACACAGCAAAAAAAATCATTTCAAAATACATTGAACTTTTGCTGGATTATTGTACCCGCTTCTACGAACGCCAGTTTATCACACGTAGCGAAGTCAATAAAAAAGGTGTTCAGAGAATTCAATCATCTGCTTGATAATCATTTCAATGTGAAAGTAAGCCTATCAACTGATGTGTTATCCGATGAATATTGTGCTAATCTCCTGCATTTATCGCCTGCATATTTTAATGATTTACTGAAATATGAAATAGGAAAAAGAGTTCAAAGAGTATATCCAGTTCAAACGTTTCGAGATAGCCAAAAAGGATGGTTGGTAAATACGGATAAAACGCTCGGCCAGATTGCACAAGAACTAGGGTTCTCTAATTCACAGTATTTCAGCCGCTTATTCAAGAAAATCACAGGGTGTTCGCCAAATGAATTCAGAATGCCCAACTAAAATTATTTAGTTAACGGCAGAAATCCTTAATAAAAATAGAATCGGGAAATAAAACTCTTAATCAATGTTATAAAACATACTTTTTTTCTTGGATTATTTGCAGATTTCACAAAAGTGCGTACCTGTGTAATGTGTTTTTCATAGTATTAGATTTAAGGTTAACAAAGGTTGGAGCAAGGCGTTGCTCCTTTTTTATGTCTATACCTCACATAAATCCTACAATCAGTTGTAGAAATCACTATTTTTTTCAGTAGTTTTGCAGAAACTCTGATAATTTAATTCAAGAAACAAAATGAAGACAAAGCAAAAATATTATCATCTTATAAAACCAATCATCTTTGTGCTATTTCTATCTTTTAGCATGGCTTCGTGTGAAAAAGAAGATATTATTCCTGAATCGCCGGATATAGAAGATACAGAAAATCTCTACGGATACTGATCCCAATGAAATTGTTCCTCCTATTGTACGGGCAAATAATGAGCAAACGATATTTATGTATCTCCCTTGGTCGAACAATCTGACTTCTAACTTCTATCAGAATATCAGTGACCTGGAGAGTGTAATCGAAAAGAATATACTAAAAAATGAACGTGTCATAGTATTTATGTGTACCGAAGCTACAGAAGCTACTCTTTTTGAACTCGTTTATGAAAACGGTAAAAGCGTGCGCAAGACCTATAAGCAGTATACTGATCCCGTATATACAACAGCCGAAGGAATTACATCTATCCTTAATGATGTTCGGGAATGTACACCAGCCCAACGTTACTCTATGATTATCGGTTGTCATGGTATGGGCCTCCCGAGTACCCGGAGTAGCGGCAGGAGCCGGAGAGCAATACGTAACTGAACGAAGTACAAATGA
>VOFK01002609.1_pt1 | contig 69195 bp, 92 predicted proteins | sample 5384121 | NCBI WGS metagenome assembly VOFK01 (sample SAMN12384730, study PRJNA508395) | human gut metagenome | isolation source: healthy gut J | host: Homo sapiens | reverse complement strand
GACCAAAAAAACGATCAAAAATCAATCATCAACCACTTCTATCAAATTCTCATCCTCCAATATTTTTTTTCAACCGATAATAAAGATTTAATTTATGTTCTAAATCTTTCGATTCATCTACACTATCTGATTGTTCTTCCATTAAGCAACAGTGTTTATCTTCCGCAACAGGAGTTGAGGCTTCATCAAACTCTGCAATTTCCACTTCTACCACATCTCCTATGTCCAACATACCTCCGTGCCATACCAAATGTATTTCTTCAGGCATTTTTAAACCACTAAGAGTCCAAGTCAGACCACTATGCCAAGTAATATTAGCAACGATCCCTACTCCACACTGAGGAATGCCCGCCTTGCATGTTTTATCTTTAGATTTCACAATAAGTCCTTTCATACAAATTATATAAGCCCTTTTACTTTAAGTTCAACTTTTAGTTGTTCATATTTTATTTTCATTTTATCTTTATCATAGATTACTTTCATAGGAGGAGACACTTTTGATATTTCAACTACTTTTATTACAACCTTATCGCCTATTTTTAAGTTCTCATCGACCCAAACAAGCCTGCTCAAAGTGTCTGTACCTCCTATATAAATGTTATCGTCAAATGAATAGTTACAGTTCACCATTACAAACGCTACATCATAGGATGTAATAATCACAGGCTCCCGGTTATTAATTCTTATTTCAAATCCTATCATATTTTTTTTTAGTGAGGACGAGGACAATCCCATATTCCTCCTTGGGCTAAACAGTATTCATGACAGCGCCTACATTCGGAATACCCCCAACCACCAGAATTTAGTCCACTATGTTCTTTCCCCTCCATACATTCATTATATTTTCTATTACAATAACTTGTATTACTACTTTGCTGACTCGCACATACCACGATTCAAATCCATTTTACACTTCAAAACTTGATTCAACAAATGGATAGCATTATATTTAGGAATTTTAAAGCGGTTAGGGATAATGATAATTAGTTATTTTCATATCAGAAATCGCCTCGGTTTGTATATAAAAAAAGTTTCTTTAGTTGCTCAGGAATTAAATCAATGAGTGTCCCAGTATCTGAAAACACACATGTCAAAGGTAGTGATAGAGGACAAAAGCCATTTCATATACCAAGCATTTGAAGAAATGTTAACATCTGCAATATTATAAATAGCTTTTGCTTGTATCTACAAAACCTTTATTCTTCAAGTTTAGACAATACCTTCGAGACAACTCTTGAGTAGAATCTACTAAGACTATACAAAATGCCTTTTTCATTTTTATATGCAATAGAGCAAATGTCTTCAAACGACTGATTACTATATATCTTGTATATATGCTCATTGCAATTAAATAAAAAGCAAGCAAATAATTATAGTAAATAAAAAAATAGAAACGATTCTTCAAGTCTTTTTCTCATATTCATAGGTGTATAAAAGTTTTGTCAAAGATAAACTGAAAATAAATCTTATACAAGTAATTGTTACATCCCTCTCAATAATATACCATTAATTTTCAGTCACTTATAATCACAAAAAAGATTAGATAACCCTATATTGTAACATTACAAATATGCATTAAATCAAGACCTAACTAGATAAACTATTTTTTATGCAAATATTATCTTTAAAACAAAACTATTTTTCGTTACTTTGTACCCACAACAAACTAAATCGAACGGATATGATTAACCCAAAGAAAAAAATTAGCCTCCATGTAACAGCCATTGTCTGTGTTGTACTTGCAACAACTTTTTTCAATAGTTGTAATTCGAATGATTATAATGATGAGCAAATGTATGATACAAAACTCCTTATTGATACCATAGCAACTTCTGATGAATTTTGGGAATTTGAAAGGAACAGTGAACTTCTATCAGATAAGTTTCAAGCTTACACTTCAACCTTGAGCGCAGAAGAGTATAACAAACTCATGGAAAATTTAAACGATGATGATTATATGGAAGAGTTTATCGGAAAAGCAAATTTAGAAAAAGAACTCCAACAGATGAATGAAGCCAAGGAAAACTTACTTTTGCACACTGGGTTCTCCAAACTAAGCGAGGATGAACGTATGTTACTATTCATGCAGTATGCTGAAAGTCGTGAATTTACAGGAAAAACACTTATAAAGACACGAACAGAAGATAATGTTAATAGTTGCGAAACAAATAAACAGATAGCGTATGCACAAGCAAAAGCAGATTATGATAATGCTATCATAAAATGTAGACAAGAGTCTTCTACAAATTATTGTTATACACAAGCATTAGCTAAGTATGAAAGAAGTAAAAAAGAACATCTGACAGAGTATACGAAGAATGTATAAAAAAATAATTATATATAGTCTTGAATAATGTAATGTGGCTTACCAGCATTGCAATGTGTTATTTAGATTGCTTTATTGACAACTTAAACTACACATTTCAAGATTTCCTAATTATCTTCTTTGAACTTCTCGCACGTATAACACTTGTAATAGGAGCAATCAGTATATTCCCACAAGAACCATACTCTAATAAAAGAGTGTGGTTCTATTACATCATCATGGGTGGGAGTTTGACTATTATTGACACATTTATACGATTGGCAGGTACTTTACAAAAGTTATTATTTTAATTCCTTTTGAAGAAAACGTCCAAATCAATCATCAACCACTTCTATCAGATTCTCATCCTCCAATATTTTTTTCAACTGATAATAAAGTTCTAAATCTTTTGAATAATCTTCTACCCTCTCCGACATCTTTTCTATCAGAGAACTGTGTTTTTCTTCTGAAACAGGTGCTGAAGCCTCATCAAATTCTGCTACTTCCACTTCTATTACATCTCCTACCTCTAACATACCACTATTCCATATAAAGTGTACCTCTTCAGGCATTTTCAAACCTCCAACGCTCCAATATGCACCACTATGCCAAAGTAATGTCAGCGGTGAAAAAGTGTCCCGCAGTGAGGAATACCAGCTTTGCATACTATATCTTTATATTTTACAATAATTCCTTTCATCCTATATAAGTCCTTTCTCTTGAAGTTTAATTTTGAGTTGTTCATACTGTTGTATCATCCATTCCCTGTCACTTTTCGTCTTTTTACATGGTGACACCTCATCTGTTTCAATAACTTTTATTATTATCTTATCACCAATCTCCGGCTTACCTTTAAGCCAAGTAAGATCGTTAGAACAATCACGACCGATCAAACTAATAGTAGAACCCAAAGGATAACCATACCCGAGTATTACAGATACAACATGATCTGAAGCCATTATTATAGGCTTCTCATCGTTAATATATATTTCAAATCCTATCATAACCTACTATTTCTTGTTATATTGGACGAGGGCAACTCCAAACACCTTGTGCTACACAATAGTCAAAACATCGTTGACACATTGTATATCCCCACCCTCCAGTATTAGGGTCACCATAACTAGTACCCGTACAGCCCACGTACTTTTCCATGCAAAAATCCATATCGCTGTTTCCCTCATTTTCTTTACACAAAAATAACCTCATAAATGAATCCTGCCGCAGTAAAAACAGTAGCAACAGAGGCCAAATTTCGCCGAAAGGCGTCGGTTCACCAATAGCAATCGTCCAAACTGTCGCTGTAATTTTGCGACACCATTCTCCTATATTTCCTCCATCCTCAGGTCCTCTTGTTTTAACCTTCGATAATTTTATATTATTATATGGAGTCCTTAACATTAAACCTTGGTGCTCAAGATAAACTATTTTTTGTCCTCCATAGTATAACACAGCAATAACATTCAACAATCTTTCTTGTTCTATTTCTGGGACTTGTGCATGAATTTCTTTATTTAGAGCGACCAACCTAGCCAATAAGTCTTGAGAAGATCTACTTTTCTCACACTCACCAATAATTTTGTGAATAAACTCCAGCCTGAATATCCGTCAACGAATTATACCTTTCCATAAATTCAGTCGCACTCATCATCTCAATTGACTGAATCTTTCCGGTAGCACGACTTCTTGCCATTGTAGGACTTGCATTATACCAATCTTCATAAAATTTCTTACGAAAATCCTTAAAATCAACGACTTCCGAATAATCCATATTTAAATCATTCAGTTTCGCTACCGTAATTTCAATTTCTTTAGCCACAGCTTTTCCCATAAGCCTCAACCTGTTTAGGAAAATCAATTTCCTCCTCTACAATTTCTTCTTCAAAAACAGACTGTTTATCTATAAAATCATCACTTTGCTAACAACTTTGCGTAAGCAAAAAGCAATACTAAATACAATAAAAATTAAGTTCTTCATCATCTTTGGTTCTTTTAAATTAATAATCAATATATACTGGCTAATATTTTCACATACAGAATAGGCTTATTTATCGCATTAGAAGTTATAAAAACATCTCTAATTACTTCTCCAGACTCTTCCGACTTAAAATTAAAACTAACCATTGCCCGAATCATTAGGAGAAACAACAAATTCATCAGTGTGGTCTAATAGATTCAAAGCAAGAGCAACTTGTAAAAAATCCTAGACACCTTTAAAGGATATTTCCCATCATTATAAATAGAGATCACAAAAACATTATCTTCACTAACTGCACAATCTGAAAGAGAGACTACCTCACTATTTACTCTAATATTAGGTTCATCATCTATTTTAAAATTTGGATTCAAAACTTTTTTAGCAGTAATAAACTCATTTTTAAACAATTCTAAATAATAAGGATTCTCCAATTTCATCATCAAATTCGCTAATGTTTTAGTTTCAATAGTATCATTATCCATTAGTTCCCCAACCATACCCAAATAAACAGAATATGGATATACCAATGAATCAATTGAGTTATTTAATGCAGTTGGAATATATATACCTTGATTCAAATCCATTTTACACTTCAAAAACTTGATTCAACAAATGGATAGCATTATATTTAGGAATTTTAAAGCGGTTAGGATAATGATAATTAGTTATTTTCATATCAGAAATCGCCTCGGTTGTATATAAAAAAGTTTCTTTAGTTGCTCCAGGAATTAAATCAATGAGTGTCCCAGTATCTGAAAACACACATGTCAAAGGTAGTGATAGAGGACAAAGCCATTTCATATACCAAGCATTTGAAGAAATGTTAACATCTGCAATATTATAAATAGCTTTGCTTGTATCTACAAAACCTTTATTCTTCAAGTTTAGACAATACCTTCGAGACAACTCTTGAGTAGAATCTACTAAGACTATACAAAATGCCTTTTCATTTTTATATGCAATAGAGCAAATGTCTTCAAACGACTGATTACTATATATCTTGTATATATGCTCATTGCAATTAAATAAAAGCAAGCAAATAATTATAGTAAATAAAAAAAATAGAAACGATTCTTCAAGTCTTTTTCTCATATTCAGAGGTGTATCAAAGTTTTGTCAAAGATAAACTGAAAATAAATCTTATACCTAAGTAATTGTTACATCCCTTTCAATACTATACCATTAATTTTCAAACACTTATAATCACAGAAAAGATTAGATAACCCTATATTGTAACATTACAAATATGCATTAAATCAAGACCTAACTAGATAAACTATTTTTTTATGCAAATATTATCTTTAAAACAAAAACTATTTTTCGTTACTTTGTTTGTACCCACAACAAACTAAATCGAACGGATATGATTAACCCAAAGAAAAAAATTAGCCTCCATGTAACAGCCATTGTCTGTGTTGTACTTGCAACAACTTTTTTCAATAGTTGTAATTCGAATGATTATAATGATGAGCAAATGTATGATACAAAACTCCTTATTGATACCATAGCAACTTCTGATGAATTTTGGGAATTTGAAAGGAACAGTGAACTTCTATCAGATAAGTTTCAAGCAAAGGCACTTCAACCTTGAGCGCAGAAGAGTATAACAAACTCATGGAAAATTTAAACGATGATGATTATATGGAAGAGTTTATCGGAAAAGCAAATTTAGAAAAAAAGAACTCCAACAGATGAATGAAGCCAAGGAAAACTTACTTTTGCACACTGGGTTCTCCAAACTAAGCGAGGATGAACGTATGTTACTATTCATGCAGTATGCTGAAAGTCGTGAATTTACAGGAAAAAACACTTATAAAGACACGAACAGAAGGTAATGCTAATAGTTGCGAAACAAATAAACAGATAGCGTATGCACAAGCAAAAAAGCAGATTATGATAATGCTATCATAAAATGTAGACAAGAGTCTTCTACAAATTATTGTTATACACAAGCATTAGCTAAGTATGAAAGGAGTAAAAGAACATCTGACAGAGTATACGAAGAATGTATAAAAAAATAATTATATATATAGTCTTGAATAATGTAATGTGGCTTACCAGCATTGCAATGTGTTATTTAGATTGCTTTATTGACAACTTAAACTACACATTTCAAGATTTCCTAATTATCTTCTTTTGAACTTCTCGCACGTATAACACTTGTAATAGGAGCAATCAGTATATTTCCACAAGAACCATACTCTAATAAAAGAATGTGGTTCTATTACATCATCATGGGTGGGAGTTTGACTATTATTGACACATTTATACGATTGGCAGGTACTTTACAAAAGTTATTATTTTAATTCCTTTTGAAGAAAAATGTCCAAATCCTTGTCGTCAAGCCCTAAACGCTTTCGAGCACGAGACCTCATCGTACGATAAGTCCCATCAGTAATACAAAATATGGATAATATTTCCTCTTTCTTCTTATACATCCGAATCAACACACATAATACAATATCTCGCGGTGGAAGTTGGAAATCCTGCTTCTTAAGCCAATTAAAAAACTCAGGATCAACAATTTGGCATCCTTCCACCAGCAAAAGATAGTCTTTGGCCGAGAATTGAGCAATAGATTGATTCTCTACGAGCTTACGCAAGAAAGAAATTCCTTTCTGTTCTGGTGGAGGAGAATCTAGCAATTGCTGTATTTTTTGAGCTTGAAGAATAGCCTGCCGACGTTCGTCCGCCAATTTATGATACAGTGTAATAGAGACTTTTATTGTAGCGGCTACCATTATACCAATAACGGCTAACACAGGAATAGTATACTCAGATAATACCGGTGCTATTTCCATATGGATTTCTCTCGGCATAATCATATAAATTTCATCTGCTGTAATCAAAATAAAAGCTGCAATGAACTGCCAATCTATCACCTCAGAAATGCCAAAGGGTTCTCCCTTCTCATGAAATGTCCACAGTAATGCCCCCACAAAGAGAGTCAACCACATCAATAGATGCATAGAAGATGAGAATGCATCAACATACATTCCAGGAAAAAATGCCTGAAATATATAAGCTGCCAACAGAATCAAACAACAAAAGCAAACCTCCTGACAGTAACTGTTTAAAAGAATAAGTCGAAAATTTCATTACTTACTTTATCTTGTGCTCTTGAATTACAAATATAGCGAAAAAAGAATATTCACATAGTCAATCATCATCAATATTCTTCTTCACAAGATAAAAAAAAAGATGTATTATCAAACGAGATAATTGCACCTTCATCGTTTTTAAAGCATGTTACACATTAGGTTATCCCTCGCTTTCTTTTTATCGAACAGCTTTTACAGAAACAATCTTCCAAATGATCATTCACAAAACCGGCAGCCTGCAAAAAAGCATAACAAATAGTTGATCCAAAAAACTTGAAGCCTCGCTTTCTCATGTCTTTGCTCATAGCGTCCGATTCGGGAGATGTAGCCGGAACCTGACTTAAAGTTTTAAAATTATTGACAACAGCCCGTTGTTTGGGGAAGAATGATAAGGTGTATTTGTAGAAACTACCGTACTCTTTCTGAATAGCTATAAATAGTTTTGCATTATTGATTGTACTATTGATCTTCAACCGATTTTTGACGATTCCAGCATATTGCATTAACCGTTCGATATCTTCCTGTGTCATTTGTGCTACTTTCTCCACATCAAAATGATGAAAGGCTTCCCGGTATCCTTCACGCTTTCGAAGGATAGTAATCCAGGATAGTCCTGCCTGAGCACTTTCGAGTACCAAGAACTCAAATAGAGTTCTGTCATCAGTAACAGGTTGGCCCCATTCTTCGTCATGGTATTTTATGTATAATTCATCTGTTCCGGCCCAGCCGCAACGTGCATTTATCAGATCTTCCATACTCTTTTATATTATTATTAAGCCGTCAACATCTAAAACATCAGATATTGACTGCTCACATTTAACGGGATTATTTCTGTTATTACAAATACCCCTATAACGAAACGCTCGGAACTAATCTGTATTACTTGTCCACCGAAAATTTAAAAATACACTGGCTCATGTATTTCTCGCCCGGACGCAGAACAGCCGAAGGCCATTCAGGCTTGTTCGAGTATCCGGATATTTCTGTGTTTCAAGACATACGGAAGCACGTTGATTATAGGTAATACCTTTCTTTCCGGTCAGCGAACCATCAAGGAAGTTTCCGGCATATACCTGAACTCCCGGTTCATTGGTATATACATCCAATACAATACCTGTTTTCTGAGATTTCAATGAAGCAGCCCTACGGTTAATATCGCCTTTGGCATTCAATACCCAGTTGTGATCATAACCATTACCGTTCTTCAGTTGCACAAAGTCGAAATCGTTGATACGTTCTCCCACCGGCATTGGTGTACGGAAATCCATTGGAGTATCTTCTACCGGAACTATTTCACCGGTAGTCATAAAGGTGCTGTCCACCGGAGTATAATAATCTGCATCAATAGTCAGCAGATGCTCTGCGTTGCTGCCCGCATCGCCATCCAGATTAAAATAAGAGTGGTTGGTCATATTGACAATAGTCGGTTTATCCGTCTCCGCTTCATACTGAATATCGATTGCATTGTCGTCAGTCAGTTTCATTAGCACTTTACAAGTAATGTTTCCCGGAAAACCTTCTTCACCATCTTTTGCCACATAAGTCAGTTGCAATTCCTGCGGATTCAATTGTACGGCGTCATACACCCGATACTGGAACCCTTGCGGACCTCCGTGCAGGCAATGGCCGTAGTTATTACGGGGAAGCTGATATTCTACGCCGTCCAACGTAAACTTACCCTGATTGATACGGTTAGCATAACGTCCGATGCTTGCACCAAAGTCGGAAGGTTTGCTGATATAATCCTGAATGGAATCGAAACCAAGAACTACATCACGCATCTGTCCGTCCTTATCGGGGAACCATGACAGAAACAATGCGTCCGCCAAAGTTCGTGATGCAAACTTCCATATTGTTCTTGTTGCGCAGAATGTAGAGATCGGTTTTCTTTCCGTCCACTTCCGTACGGAAATTACTCTGTAATAGACCGGAATCCGTAGCCTTCTCGGCTTTCGGTGTACAAGCTGCCATTAAAAAAGGGCGGCAACTGCCCATACACATAACTTTTTCATGGTGTTTTATTAATTAATTACTATTAAACAGACTTACCAAAAAGAAATCTAAAATTCATTCTACAAAGATGAGAAAAAACTAATTGTTTTTTTAAAACAAATTGTTCAATAAAGGATAAAAATTAATCATTAATTCAACTTTTAGAATAATACATTAGAAAAAAAGATGCCAAATACACCCTTCATTTGCAATAACTTACCTAGAAAAGATTTAGTTTTGACATATTTCTTGTATACGTATGCCTTACATTGCTTGACTATCGGTTCAGCCAAGGTTCCGGATTCAGTTTCTCTTTCTCCCGGCGTAACTGGAAGTGCAATACCGTTCTTCCATTATCAGTGCCGTCAGAGAAAACTTGTCCGATAGATTGCTTGGTCTTCACCATGTCGCCGGACTTTACAGAAGCCGATGATAAGTTACAGTAAACGGAAATATAATTACCATGCCGGATCAGAACATTAAATAGTCCGTTCAACTGGAACACAGCTGCGACTTTTCCGTCAAAGATAGCACGTGCCTGTGCTCCCGGCTTTCCTTGGATATCAATACCTTTATTATCCAGTTTCACATTACGAAGACCTTCCACAGCATATTGTCCATAATGGCTGGTGATAATATAAGCACCGGATATAGGCATAGGAAGTTTTCCCCGATTGGCTGCAAAATTGCCGGACAATTCCCGGTCGGCTTTACTCATTGTATAAGTTTCCAGAGGCTTCGAGTTCGTTTTAACGGTTGTTCCGGTTCCGGCAGTTTGACTTTCTTTACCCTCCGCTTTCTTACGGGCGGCAGCCTCGCGTCGGGCTTCTTCCTCGGCACGCTTGCGGGCACGTTCTATTTCTTCTGCAATCAACTTGTCAATGCGGGCATTCAATTGGTTAGCTTCTCTCCGTTTCTTATTGATCTCACCTTGCAACCCTCTCTGTTTCTTTTGCAGATTGGCCACAAGCGTACGTTTTTCCTTCTCCTGCGCTTCCAGTTTGGTCTTCTCGCCTTCACGCTCTTTCAACAGACTCTCTTTAGCGGCTTTCACCTGTTCCCGTTCCACCTTTTTCTTCCGTATCTGTTCCTGTTTCTTCAGGATTTCCTCACCTTGCAACCGTTGATAAGTAGCATATTCACGAACATAGCGCATACGGCGGTAAGTCTGCCCGAGATTCTTGGCAGAGAAAATAAACATCAGTTTTTCTTCAATCGACTTGTTCTTATACAAGTATTGGACAGAAGCCTCATACTTTTTCTTCTTATCCTTCAAATCCTTTTGCAAACCGTTCAACTGACGTTGCAAGGAAGTCAGTTCACGTTCTATCGCTTCCACGTCATTATTGATAGCAATGATATAACGTTTCCGCTCCTCGATCTGGCCGGTCAATACCGCCAGACTATTCAACTGACTACCCACATCTTTCTTTGTATCCTTCAAGATTGATTCCGTCTCGGAGATCTGCTTTTGCAGCGCACCACGTTTGCTTTCCAACTCACGAATCAGCTTTTGTTCGACTGAGCGAAAAGAGGAATTGCCAACCATAAGCAACCAATCAGAATTACAAAGAAATGTTTCATCATAAGAAAGCTACCAGCATTTTTACTAATTCTTCCAAGGGAACTTGCCGATATTTAGAAGTAAGTTCCGTAGGAGTCATTGAAAATTCTTTTGTCGAGAACTCATAAAGTTGGACTTTAGCCTTTTCCAACGAAGGAATGCCTATATCTTTTCCGGACAATTCCGTCTTCCCACCGGGCAAAGAGGCATCCAACAATATCTTCTCCAGACGGGAAAATTCTGCATTCTTCGGCAGCATGCCCTTCAATTCATCTTTGGTGGCACGGACAAAACGTTTGTTCATCCGGTCTACCAATAGCACACCGTCAGGAGTAACTTCCACACGCGCTACTTCCGTACGCAAGATAGGCATTAATAAGGATATTTGTACCCGCTCATGGGTTTTCATCTTCATAGTTCCCCCAACAGACATACTTCCCCCCTTTTTACCGGGAATAGTCAATTGAAGTTTGGAAGTCAGATAGCTGGACACCTGAACATTCTTCTCCGAAGTCGCCAAATGCTTCGAGCTCTTACACCCGGCCAGCACAACTACAACCAACAATAGAAAAACTATTCTTTTCATTCTGCAATATATTTCTTCTTTTTTCTATTTTCTCTTTCAGTGTTTTCGATTCACTACCCATTTCCAATGCTTTCTTCCAGTATTTCAGTGCACCTTCCACATCACCGGTCATAAAATAGATATCACCGCAGTGTTCCACAACCACATCACTCTTTTCTTCGTCACTCTTCATTGCATTATCAATGTAGATACGAGCTTCTGCATAGTTTCCCTTCTCAAAAAGAATCCAAGCGTATGTGTCGAGATAAGTGGCATTGTTAGGTTCGGCCTTCACCGTCTTGTAACTCATTTCTTCCGCCTTATCCAGATCGCGGCGTTCCACGGACAAATAATAAGCATAATTATTCAATGTACCAATATTGGACGGATTATACACTAAAGCCGAATCATAGGCTTGCGTATGCTTCCTTCATTTGTTTCTTGGTATGATAGATATCCCCCATAATTGAGTAGAAATTCGAGACTATTTCTTTCCGCGTGTCAGTCGTCACACGTTCCAGCGCCTTGGTACAAACGCTCAACACACTGTCCGGCTGTTCTGCCTGATGATAGGCAATGGCTAGATAATAATAGAAATCCAATGCATCCGGGTAGCCTCAATACCCGGTTCGCAGACTTTTATAATCTGTTTATAGTCTTCCTTCTTTATCGCCGCACTTATCAGCATAAGACGGGCAGCTTTATTAGTCGGATCCAAATCAACAACCTGTTCCAGTACCGGCACCGCCTCTGCTTCCATACTTTTCGACAACAGATATTGTGCATAAAGCATCGGAACCTGCGGATCATCCAGATCTTGTTCCATCATCCGGTCAAACAAGGCGATCACTTCCGTACTATCTTTTTACCGATGATTGTTCATTCTCCACAATCACCTGACGCATGACACTGATTTTTGTATCCGGAGTAACTTTCTTATTCAGCAATAACGTATCGAGTTGTTGCTGGTATAGTTCCTTCTGACCCGTCTGTTCATAATAAGATGCCATTGAAAAGAGAGCCATTGGATTATCCGGTTCTACTGACAATACCTTCTGATAAGCCTCATATGCTTCCTCTTGTTTTCCGTTCTGAAGATATACATCCCCCAATATCACCTGATAACGCATATCTGCCGGATATTCATTGACAAGACTCTCTATTTCCTGAAAAGCCTTCTTGTCATCCTTCATCTGAAGATAAATACGGAATTTCTCCATCGACAACTGTTCATTCTTACCTAAGCGTTTTTCCAGCCGGTTCAGCGTAGAAATTACATCACTGTACTTCTCCTGTCGTCCATAGATATCGAGAAGATTGAACAGAGGATCTTGCTTGGTCGGGAAACGGGTTACCATTTCTTCAAGCAACGTAACAGCTTTATCCAACTCATTCTGTTGTTGATACAGACCCCTCACCAGCCCTTGACTATACCAGTAATTATCAGGTGCATAAGTCACAGCCTTTTCCAAGGCTGCCTGCCCTTTGCGGCACTTGACGGAGAAACATATAATACTGGGATATTTCGTAAAGCGCAGAAGAAGCATTCGGGTGAATGTCCAGACAATGTTCCAACAACCCGAAAGCCGCGTCATACTCTTTCTTTTCTTTCATCCGCATGGCTTCCAGAAAAAAATAGTCATACTTACGCTGTTGCTCCTCTGTTAATTGAGAAGCCAAAGCTTCTTCCTTCTGAACTTTTTTCTTTTTATCCTTCTTTTTCTTAACCTTCTTTGTAACTGCATTCGCGCCAAGAGCATACCCCGACACCATAACCGCACCTCCTGCTACACTCCCCACCACTTGCACAGCCATGCAGGAAGTAAGCAGCAAAGTACTTAACAACGAGAATAATAGTATCCTTTTCATTTTTTTCCTGTGTGACCGAAGCCGCCGGCTCCCCGTTCCGTTTCATCCAATACTTCCACTTCCTGCCATACGGCCTGTTCATGTTTTGCTATCACCATTTGTGCAATACGTTCACCGTCTTCAATCACAAAAGTTTCCGATGACAGATTAACTAAAATAATACAAATCTCTCCCCGATAATCTGCATCAATGGTTCCCGGAGAATTGAGAACGGTAATCCCTTTCTTGATGGCCAAACCACTACGCGGACGAATTTGTGCTTCAAATCCCTGTGGAAGAGCAATATATAGTCCGGTAGGCACCAGGCAGCGTTGTAGCGGTTCCAATGTGATAGGTTCGGAAAGATTAGCACGGATATCCATTCCTGCAGACAATTCAGTGGCATAAGCCGGAAGCGAGTGCTTCGATTTATTGATAACTTGAATATTCATAAATACACGTTTACTATATTAACGGGCGAAAATACACATTTTGAACTGAAAAATAGTTAAGTTTGCAGTTAAATAATGTACCGGCAACTAATTTGTGAATGGTAAATAACGAAATAATGATTAAAATGATGAATTGGAACCAATTAATATCTGCAAAACGCTTCGGAATGGAAGAGTTCCATGAAGAACGCCAGGAAAACCGTTCGGAATTTCAACGGGACTATGACCGCCTCATTTTCTCCGCCCCTTTCCGCCGACTGCAAAACAAAACCCAAGTATTCCCCTTACCGGGCAGTATCTTCGTACACAACCGGCTCACACAGCCTTGAAGTATCCTGTGTCGGACGTTCGTTAGAAATGACGTCGCAAAAGCGATTCTTGAGCGCCAGCCCGAACTGCAGGAGTCTTTCCTACCGGAAATAGGTTCTATCGTTTCCGCTGCCTGCCTGGCGCACGACTTGGGCAACCCGCCTTTCGGACATTCCGGCGAACGGGCCATATCTACTTTTTTTTCTGAAGGTAAAGGACAATTCTTAAAGGACAAGCAACCGGATGGAGAACAACTTTCTTCGATGGAATGGGAAGATTTGACACATTTTGAAGGAAATGCGAACGCATTCCGACTGCTCACACACCAATTTGAAGGACGCCGGAAAGGAGGATTTGCCATGACTTACACGACATTAGCTTCCATTGTGAAATACCCTTTTTCATCCAGTCTTGCAGGTACGAAATCAAAATTCGGCTTCTTTGTCAGCGAAGAAGAGAGTTTTCACAGAATTGCTACGGAACTGGGGCTTACTTTGCTCAACGAACACCCGCTGAAATATGCACGCCACCCACTGGTATACCTGGTAGAAGCTGCCGATGATATCTGTTATCAGATGATGGACATTGAAGACGCCCATAAATTGAAAATTCTCACAACCGAGGAAACTAAAGAACTGCTAATGGCATACTTCAACGAAGAACGGCAGGCGCATATCCAAAAAACATTCCATATCGTAAATGACACCAATGAACAAATCGCTTATCTGCGTTCTTCTGTGATCGGATTATTAATCCGGGAATGTACACGTGTATTTTTGGAACACGAGCAAGAAATACTTTCCGGCACATTTGAAGAAACACTTATCAAACATATCTCCGAACGTCCGGCAAAGGCTTACAAGCATTGTGCCGAAGTTTCGATCAAGAAGATTTACCGCTCACGAGATGTACTGGACATCGAATTAGCCGGCTTCCGGGTTATCAGTACCCTACTTGAGTTAATGGTAGATGCGGTGACCTCACCCGGAAAGGCTTACTCCGAACTTCTAATTAACCGAGTCTCCAGCCAGTACAATATAAAAGCACCTGCACTCTATGAAAGAATACAGGCGGTACTTGATTATATATCGGGAATGACCGATGTCTTTGCTCTTGACCTCTACCGCAAGATTAACGGCAACAGTCTGCCTGCGGTGTAACGACTTTAGGGTAAACGCCTCATCCTCCTCACAAGGCATTTTCAACGCATCCGGATAACTTTCAATAAACGTCTGGATGTGGCGCATGCGCTTGTCCTCCAATATTTCATCTACAGCAATCAGGATTCCGGTTTCTTCTACATCCCCAAACTCATAGTTGATAGCTGTGCCAAACATACGCATAGTGGGACTCAAGCTCATATAAGCATTTACCAACGGTGGAATATTATATCCTAATTTGCGAATCTCACAATTCAGGATCTTATAATCTTCTTTAAACGTATTCTTGCAGAACAACGCTTTCAGTTCTTCTTCGGAAGTTTCCGATTTTAACGGGTCCATTGGAGTCACCAGATGTTCTTTATCACAGAAATGCTTCTTGAGGAAATAAAGAATCATATCGCGACCGCGACGGTGATAACTGGGATACATGGTCACTTTACCAAAGAAGTATTTCACATTCGGCATGACAACAGTCAACGCCCCCAATCCGTCCCAAAGATTATCCAAAGCAAACAGACCTTTGCTTCCGGCACGGGTAGACTGGTATTCAAGCGTCACAAACGAGCGTCCCAATTCGATTGTTTGAGGCAGATATTCTTTAATAAAAGTATCCGAAAAATGGAACATGTGGGAAGTAGCCAGAATCGGCGCCCCTTTCTCATCAAAGCGCACATCTGTCCCGAGCAGATACCGATATCCCCCCAGAATTTCTTCCGCTTCCGGGTTCCATACAATTAACTGCTTGTAAGGATGCTCCATTGTGTCGTATTCATCAATATCCATTGACAAACCTGTCCCTCCACCGGCAGCACGGAAAGCTATCTCACGCAAACGACCGATTTCCCTCATCACATTAGGAGCGTTCAGGTGAGTAATAATATAAATCTGATTATTACTCTTATTCGTCATTCGTAAGCGTTTGTCCTCCGTCAACTCTGCCTTCAGCAGTTCCTTGCTTATCGGTTTAATAATATCTTCCATATTCCTTGTTATAGTTGTTCTATCAGTTACAGTTTATACACAATATCCTTTTACGTATTCAGCCCACTGTGCAGGTGTTTTCGACTTATCGAAAGTCTGCCAGGGAATAGGTTTACCAAAGGTGACAGTAAAAGTTTTATGGCGGTTTTTAAAACATTTCATCCGCAAGATACAACATAGCGATGTTAAACTTAATCCCCAATGCCTTACAAATATTGGCCAGATTGTAGAAGAAATCAGAATTCCTGCCGCCAAAGTGCACAGGTATCACATCACGTTTTGTTTGTACGCTCTTTACCACAAATGTTTTTTTCCATTCCAGATCACGAATCACTCCGTTATAACGACGCGAGCACAACCCGGCGGGAAACATGATCAGTTGATTATCGGACTGGAATCCGGCTTCCACCATTTTCGGGAAGTCCTTCGCCTGCTTCCCTGTTTTATTAATCGGAATACAAAGCGGAGCAAGTCCGCGCAAGTTCATCAGCAGGTCATTTACCAGATATTTCACTTTTCCGTCATAGTGACGCCCCAGCACATAGCCCAGCGCAACTCCGTCTTGTCCGCCCAGCGGATGATTGGAAACGAAAGTATACAGCCCGTCTTTGGGAAGATTCTCAATGCCTTTCACATCTACTTTTGCGTCCAGAAAGCCCATACATGCTTCTAGGAAGTCCACTCCCACCTTGTCTTTCGATTCATCCAGGAATATGTTTATCTCATCCTGATGAACGATTCTTTTTAAATAAGAAGTCACAAACTTAGGGATGTACTTATAGTGCTTCGAAGCCTTCGTCCGAAGTATCTTATCGACATCAATCAAAAATAAAGAGTCATCAGTCATTCTTTTCAAATAAAAATGATGCCACAAAATTAGCGGTTCTTTTTTATTAATCGCAATAATTTGGTAGAAAATGCAGGAATTAAGTTCACATCGCAAAAAAACAACACCTAAAAACTATCAAATATGACCTAAAATCTATCCGCAGATAGTTTTTCCCCTAAAGAAAGTTGGATTCCCCCCTACCGGACTCCGGGAAATGCTGTAAACTTGCATCATCGAAATTATTACAACGAATACTCACAATTTAAAAAGCAACGTATATGAAAAGTTTAAGCTTCAGAAAAGATTTAGTAGGAGTACAAGATGAACTACTCCGGTTCGCTTATAAACTGACAACCGACCGCGAAGAAGCAAACGATTTGTTGCAGGAAACATCATTGAAAGCATTAGATAACGAAGACAAATATACGCCTGACACTAATTTCAAAGGGCTGGATGTACACCATCATGCGTAACATCTTTATCAACAACTACCGCAAAGTAGTTCGTGACCAAACATTTGTAGACCAGACCGATAACCTCTATCATTTGAACCTGCCGCAAGACGGTAGTTTTGAAAGTACGGAAAGAGCTTTATGACCTGAAAGAGATGCACCGCGTAGTCAATGCTCTGCCTAAAGAATACAGAGTTCCGTTTGCTATGCACGTTTCAGGATTCAAGTACCGTGAGATTGCAGAGAAAACTGAACCTACCGTTAGCACCGTTAAAAGCCGTATCTTCTTCACCCGACAGAAATTGCAGGAAGAATTGAAAGATTTCCGCTAGACCTTAACTATATAACTTTCAAACTTCAAATTAAATAATTTATTAAATGTAGATTTTTAGTTGTGTCAATGGTTAAAGGCAGAAGTGATTAAAGCACTTCTGCCTTTTTTTTTTTTTCTTTTACTAAGAAAAAAAAAGATTTGCCGCCTGACAACTCCTTTTTCCCTATACAGACAAAAATCTTCTGTTTGACAAAGCATATTTCCCCACTGATAAAGACTTATCAAAGCTACATCATTTTCAAGCAAATAGACATTTAACAATCTGTTGAAAACTTCTCTGAAAGTTTTTTATGGAAAATTGTGGGGGAATTGTGGGGAATTTCATACTTTTTACGGTCGCTTATTATAATAAGGTAATGATACGTTTTTAGGGAATATTGAAGCCAAGGCGGACGCCAAAGGAAGGGTGTTTATCCCCGCCACCTTCAGGAAGCAGTTGCAAATTGCTTCTGAAGAGAAGATTATTATGCGTAAAGACGTATTTCAGGACTGTCTGACTCTGTACCCCGAGAGCGTGTGGAACGAGGAATTAAACGAGCTTCGGAGCAGGCTCAATAAATGGAACAGCAAACATCAACTCATTTTCAGGCAGTTTGTGAGCGACGTTGAGGTGGTGACTCCCGACAACAGCGGGCGCATACTAATCCCCAAACGGTATTTACAGATATGCAATATCCACGGGGATATACGCTTTATCGGTATCGACAACAAGATAGAGATCTGGGCGAAGGAACGGGCCGAACAGCCGTTTATGTCGCCTGAGGAGTTCGGTACAGCATTAGAAGAAATTATGAACGACGAAAATAGACAAGATGGAGAAAGATGAATTGACATACCACGTGCCTGTATTGCTAAAAGAGAGCGTTGACGGGATGAATATTCGTCCAGACGGAACGTATGTAGACGTTACGTTTGGAGGAGAGCAGGTCATTCGCGCGAGATTCTTTCGCGACTCGGAGAAGGCGGACGGTTGCTGGGATTTGATCAGGACGAAGATGCCGAACGGAACATTGTCAACGATCCTCACATTTCACCTTTGTACGCAGTAATTTCCGTTACTTGCACAATTTTTTTCTGCGTTATCACAACATTGAACAGGTAGACGCAATTCTTGCCGACCTCGGCGTCTCCTCTCACCACTTCGATGACAGCGAACGTGGTTTCTCCTTCCGTTTCAACGGAGACTTGGACATGCGCATGAATAAACGGGCGGGACTCACAGCGGCTGATATACTTAATACATATGAGGAAGAACGCCTGGCGGATATTTTTTATCTGTATGGCGAACTGAAAAATAGCCGCAAGCTGGCATCAGTAATCGTAAAGGCCAGAAACGGACAGCAGATTCGGACGATCGGTGAATTTCTGGAGATTATCAAACCGCTCTTCGGCCGTGAACGCGAAAAGAAAGAGCTTGCTAAAGTATTTCAGGCATTGCGGATTGAAGTAAATCAGGAAATGGAAGCGTTGAAAAGAAATGTTGCTAGCCGCAACCGAAGCATTGAAACCGGGCGGAAGGCTGGTAGTAATCACCTATCATTCACTGGAAGACCGTATGGTAAAGAATATCATGAAGACGGGCAATGTGGAAGGTAAAGCGGAAAGTGATTTCTTCGAAACCTGCAAACGCCGTTCCGTCTTGTCAACAACAAAAAGTTATTGTACCCGACCAGGCGGAGATCGAAAGAAATCCACGGTCGAGAAGTGCCAAATTACGAATTGCAGAGAAAAAATAATAAAAGGAAGTATGGAAGAAGCAGTAAACAAGAAGGCAGACGAAAGCAAGAAGAAGAAACGCACTTCACTGAAAAGTATCTTGGGCGGCGACATTCTGGCTACCGACTTTTTCCGTCGCCAGACGAAGTTGCTGGTACTGATTATGGTATTTATTATCTTCTACATCCACAACCGCTACGCCAGTCAGCAGCAGCAGATCGAGATAGACCGGTTGAAAAAAGAATTGACAGATATTAAATACGATGCGCTGACACGTAGTTCGGAACTAATGGAGAAGAGCCGCCAGTCTCGTATCGAAGAGTATATTTCAAGTAAAGAAAGCGATTTGCAGACTTCTACGAATCCTCCTTACCTTATTAAATAAGTGGAGAGTTGAAAATTGAGAGTTTTTAAAAGACGAGCACTGTGGCAGTTAATAAAAAAAATATAATGACCCGTTACTTCTTCGTCATCCTTTGATGGCGTTGATAGGCGTGGCAATTGTCGTAAAGGCTGGTATCACCATGTTTGCCGAACGACAATACTGGCAGGACGTAGCCGATCGTTTCGTTAAAGAGAACGTAACTGTGAAACCCAACCGTGGAAACATTATTTCTTCCGACGGAAAACTTATGGCAAGTTCTCTTCCCGAATACAGAATATACATGGACTTTATGTCCGGTGAAAAGGATGAAAAACGCAGAAAAAAGGATCAGGCACGGCGTGATTCTATTCTTACTGCCAATATGGATTCTATCTGCATCGGACTTCATAAGATATTCCCCGACAAAAGCGCGGCCCAATTCAAGGCGCACCTCAAGAAAGGGCGTCAGGCAAAGAGCCGTAATTACCTAATTTATCCGAAACGTATTTCTTATATACAATATAAAGAGGTAAAGAGATTACCCGTTTTCTGTTTGAACCGATACAAAGGCGGATTCAAAGAGTTGGCTTACAACCAGCGCAAAAAGCCTTTCGGTTCACTGGCTGCCCGCACGTTGGGAGATGTATATGCCGACACGGCAAAAGGAGCAAGAAATGGTATTGAGCTTGCCTTTGATACAATACTGAAAGGACGGGATGGATTGACGCACCGACAGAAGGTGATGAACAAATACCTGAATATCGTGGACGTGCCGCCGGTTGACGGCTGCGACCTGATAAGTACGATTGACGTAGGTATGCAGGATATTTGCGAGAAGGCATTGGTGGACAAGTTGAAAGAGTTGAATGCTTTTGTCGGAGTAGTTGTCTTAATGGAGGTTGCTACCGGAGAAGTGAAAGCAATCGTTAATATGACAAAAGGCAAGGACGGTAATTATTATGAAATGCGTAATAATGCGATCAGCGATATGCTTGAACCGGGTTCAACTTTCAAAACAGCCTCTATCATGGTAGCTCTTGAAGACGGGAAAATCACACCTGATTATGTGGTAGATACCGGCAACGGGCAGATGCCGATGCACGGTCGTGTAATGAAAGACTGGAATTGGCGCCGGGGAGGATATGGCAAGCTTACAGTGACCGAAATCCTGGAGGTTTCTTCTAATGTTGGCACATCTTACATCATCGATCATTTCTACGGTAGCAATCCTCAAAAAATATATAGATGGACTGAGGCGAATGAGTATTGACCAACCTCTCCATTTACAGATTGCGGGAGAAGGTAAACCAAACATACGCGGGCCGAAAGAAAGAAGTTATTTCTCAAAAACAGCTCTTTCCTTGGATGAGTATCGGCTACGAGACACAGGTTCCGCCCCTCAATATCCTCACATTCTATAATGCAATAGCAAACAATGGAGTAAGTATACGTCCGAAATTTGTGAAAGCAGCCGTAAAAGACGGAGAGATAGTAAAAGAATACCCAACAGAGGTTATTAACCCAAAGATTTGTTCGGACAAGACTTTGGCACAGATACGCGAAATCCTGCAAAAAGTGGTAGGAGAAGGACTCGCCAAACCCGCAGGAAGCAAGCAATTCCATGTATCCGAAAGACTGGTACGGCACAAATATCACAGGGAGCAGCCGGATATAAAGCAGGAGTTACAAATTACCTTGTCAGTTTCTGCGGATATTTTCCTTCGGAAGCTCCCAAATACAGCATGATTGTCTCTATTCAGAAGCCCGGTCCTACCGCTTCGGGCGGTTTAATGGCCGGTAGCGTATTCAGCAAGATTGCAGAAAGAGTCTATGCAAAAGACCTCCGATTACCGCTTACCAGCGCGATTGACACAAACACCGTTGTCATCCCGCACGTGAAGGCTGGAGAGATGAGACAAACGCAACGGGTCTTGGAAGAACTGAATATCAATATACAAGGCAAGATTGCCGATTCCAGGAAAGAAGTTTGGGGAAGTACACACGCTGCTCCGCAAGCTGTTGTTTTGGAAAGTCGGGGAATCATGCAGAATTTTGTGCCGAGCGTAATCGGTATGGGAGCGAAAGATGCAGTTTATCTGTTGGAAAGCAAAGGATTGAAAGTCAATCTGGTCGGAGTGGGGAAAGTGAAAAAGCCAGTCGATAGCCAACGGAACGATTATAAGGAAGGGACAGACAATTACCCTTACCATGAATTAAAAAGTAAAAATAAGTATTATATAAAAAAGAGTATGTTACTAAACAAGTTACTGAAAGCAATCCAACCGGTACAAGTGACCGGAGAGTCAGACATAGAAATCACCGGAATTAACATTGATTCCCGTTTAGTAGAAGCCGGACAACTGTTCATGGCTATGCGCGGTACGCAAAGCTGACGGTCATGCTTATATACCTACCGCTATTGAGAAAGGAAAGCTGTTGCTGTTCTTTGCGAAGATATGCCGGAGGAACCGGTAGCGGGAATCACTTATATACAGGTGAAAGACAGCGAAGACGCCACAGGAAAGATTGCCACAACTTTCTATGGCGACCCGACTTCCAAAATGGAACTGGTCGGCGTCACGGGAACAAATGGAAAAACGACAATTGCCACCTTATTATATAATACATTCCGCTACTTCGGATATAAAGTGGGACTGATTTCTACCGTTTGCAATTATATCGACGATGAAGCAATTCCAACAGAACATACCACCCCCGACCCTATCACACTGAACCGGTTATTGGGAAAAATGGCGGATGAAGGATGCAAGTATGCCTTTATGGAGGTCAGTTCGCACTCTATCGCACAAAAGCGTATCAGCGGATTGAAGTTCGCAGGAGGTATCTTTACCAATCTGACCCGCGATCACCTCGACTATCACAAAACGGTGGAGAACTATCTGAAAGCCAAGAAGAAGTTCTTTGATGATATGCCGAAGAATGCATTCAGTCTGACCAATCTTGACGATAAGAACGGACTAGTAATGACACAAAAATACACGTTCCAAGGTTTACACTTATTCATTAAGAAGCCTCAGCAACTTCAAAGGACGGGTACTGGAATCTCATTTCGAAGGAATGCTGCTCGATTTCAACAATCACGAGCTGGCTGTTCAATTTATCGGCAAGTTCAATGCATCCAATCTGTTGGCTGTATTCGGAGCTGCCGTATTGCTTGGCAAGAAAGAGGAAGACGTACTCGTTGCCCTTTAGCACACTTCATCCGGTAGCCGGACGCTTCGATGCTGTCCGTTCACCGAAAGGGAGTGACAGCAATCGTAGACTATGCACATACACCGGATGCGCTTATCAATGTATTGAATGCGATACACGGAGTGCTCGAAGGCAAAGGAAAAGTAATCACTGTGGTAGGTGCCGGTGGCAACCGCGACAAGGGTAAACGTCCTATCATGGCAAAAGAAGCAGCCAAAGCCAGTGACCGTGTGATTATCACCTCGGATAATCCCCGTTTTGAAGAGCCGCAGGACATCATCAACGATATGCTGGCAGGACTGGACGCGGAAGATATGAGAAAGACATTAAGCATTGCCGACCGTAAGGAAGCGATTCGTACTGCTTGTATGTTGGCAGAAAAGGGAGATGTAATTCTTGTTGCCGGAAAAGGGCACGAAAATTATCAGGAGATAAAAGGAGTGAAACATCATTTTGATGATAAGGAGATATTAAAGGAGATTTTTAAATAATGAAAACAATGTGCTCATACGCCAATATGCGGTTCGGCTTCGCAAACCGTCCGTAAGGAAACCGGCATATCGACACATTAATAAATTGACAATTTATTTATCATGTTATACTATCTGTTTGAATGGCTGCATAAGCTCAATTTTCCCGGGGCGGGAATGTTCGGTTTACACCTCATTCCGTGCCTTAATGGCGGTCCTCATCGCATTGCTTATTTCAAGTATATGGGGTGACAAATTCATCAACCTTCTGAAGAAGAAGCAAATCACGGAGACACAACGTGATGCGAAGATTGACCCGTTCGGTGTCAACAAGGTAGGTGTGCCGAGTATGGGAGGAGTGATTATTATCGTAGCTATTCTCATTCCTTGCCTGTTGCTGGGTAAGTTGCACAATATATAGATGATATTAATGTTGATTACAACTGTATGGTTGGGATCACTCGGATTTGCCGACGACTACATCAAGATCTTCCGCAAGAACAAGGAAGGTTTGCATGGTAAGTTTAAAATTATCGGGCAAGTAGGTTTGGGATTAATTGTCGGACTTACCTTGTATTTAAGTCCGGATGTGGTAATCCGTGAAAATATCGAAGTACATACTCCGGGACAGGAGATGGAAGTGATACACGGAACGAATGACTTGAAATCGACTCAAACAACGATTCCTTTCTTCAAGAGCAATAACCTCGACTATGCCGATCTGGTCTCTTTCATGGGTGAACACGCGCGCAGACAGCCGGGTGGATATTGTTCGTTATCATCACAATCTTCGTGGTGACCGCCGTATCAAACGGTGCCAACCTGAATGACGGAATGGATGGAATGGCCGCAGGTAATTCCGCCATAATCGGCGCCACCCTCGGTATCCTGGCATACGTATCGTCGCACATCGAGTTTGCAAGTTATCTGAACATTATGTATATTCCGGGGTCGGAAGAACTCGTAATTTATATCTGCGCCTTCATCGGTGCATTGATCGGCTTCCTGTGGTATAACGCTTATCCGGCACAAGTATTTATGGGAGATACGGGTAGCCTCACTATCGGTGGTATCATTGCCGTTTTCGCTATCATCATCCACAAAGAATTACTCATACCGATTCTTTGCGGTGTATTCCTGGTAGAGAATTTATCGGCTATCCTGCAACGGGTTTACTACAAGCTGGGAAAACGGAAAGGAGTGAAGCAGCGGTTGTTCAAACGGGCACCGATCCACGACCATTTCCGTACTTCCATGAGCCTGATAGAACCGGGATGTACAGTGAAATTTACCAAGCCCGACCAATTGTTTCACGAATCAAAGATTACCGTCCGTTTCTGGATTGTAACGATTGTGCTGGCAGCAATAACAATAATAACGCTTAAGATAAGATAACCTCCGGCCCTTGTCGGTTGCCGGAAGCGGGTTTCCGTTCGGAAATCCAACGATATACAGAGAGTATTAACCCGATTATTAACTTTTTAAAAGATGTGCCCAACGAATAAGCAACTCAGCATATTGGAAACAAGAGCACATTATTGTAGATGAAAAGAATTGTAATATTAGGAGCTGGCGAAAGCGGCGCAGGTGCAGCCGTGCTTGCCAAAGTTAAAGGATTTGAGACATTTGTTTCGGACATGTCCGCTATCAAGGACAAGTATAAGGAACTTCTGGACAGCCACGCTATTGCCTGGGAAGAAGGACACCACACCGAAGAACTCATTCTGAATGCCGATGAGGTTGTCAAAAGCCCCGGTATCCCGAATGACGCTCCACTCATCCTGAAACTGAAAGCTCAAGGAACGCCGGTTATCTCAGAAATTGAGTTTGCCGGACGCTATACTGATGCCAAAATGATTTGTATCACCGGTTCTAACGGAAAAACGACCACCACTTCCCTGATTTACCATATTTTCAAGAGTGCAGGTCTGAATGTAGGTTTGGCAGGCAACATCGGCAAGAGCCTTGCTTTGCAGGTAGCCGAAGATCATCATGACTATTATATCATCGAATTGAGTTCTTTCCAGTTGGACAATATGTATAACTTCCGTGCGAATATCGCCGTATTGATGAATATCACACCGGATCATCTGGACCGCTACGACCACTGTATGCAGAATTACATTGATGCCAAATTCCGCATTACACAAAACCAGACACCGGACGATGCCTTCATCTTCTGGAATGACGACCCTATCATCAGACACGAGCTTGCCAAGCACGGTCTGAAAGCTCATTTGTATCCTTTTGCTGCCGTCAAAGAGGACGGAGCTATTGCCTATGTAGAAGACCATGAGGTAAAAATCACCGAACCGATTGCCTTTAACATGGAACAGGAAGAACTGGCATTGACAGGACAGCATAATTTATATAACTCATTAGCTGCCGGTATCTCGGCAAACCTGGCCGGCATTGCCAAAGAGAACATCCGCAAGGCTCTCTCCGACTTCAGGGGAGTGGAACATCGGTTGGAAAAAGTGGCGCGTGTCCGCGGCATTGATTTTATCAATGACTCAAAAGCGACGAATGTCAACTCCTGCTGGTATGCCCTGCAAAGCATGACTACCAAAACGGTATTGATTCTCGGCGGCAAAGACAAAGGCAACGACTATACTGAGATCGAGGATTTGGTACGTGAAAAGTGCTCTGCTCTGGTATACCTGGGACTCCACAACGAGAAACTCCATGACTTCTTCGACCGCTTCGGTTTGCCCGTAGCTGATGTACAAACCGGAATGAAGGATGCCGTAGAAGCAGCCTACAAACTGGCAAAGAAAGGTGAAACCGTATTATTAAGCCCTTGCTGCGCCTCTTTCGACCTCTTCAACAGTTATGAAGACCGTGGCGACCAGTTCAAGAAATACGTAAGGGAGTTGTAATACGAAGAAAGCCGTAATGTTGTAATCAATAATTCGTAATAGACAAAGTGGATTTATTAAAGAACATATTCAAAGGCGACAAGGTAATCTGGATTATCTTCCTCTGTCTCTGCCTCATCTCAATCATTGAGGTGTTTTCGGCAGCCTTCGACACTGACCTACAAGAGTGGTGACCACTGGGGACCGATTACACAGCATTCCATCATCCTAATGGTAGGTGCCGTAGTAGTGGTGTTTCTGCACAATGTCCCCTACAAATGGTTTCAGGTATTTCCGGTATTTCTATATCCGGTTTCCCTTGTTCTATTGGCATTCGTCACGTTAATGGGTATCATTACGGGCGACCGTGTCAACGGAGCAGCCCGCTGGATGACCTTCATGGGATTACAGTTCCAACCGTCGGAACTAGCCAAAATGGCTGTCATCATTGCAGTTTCGTTTATCCTGTCGAAGAAACAGGATGAATATGGCGCCAATCCCAAAGCCTTTAAATACATCATGATTCTTACCGGATTGGTATTCATACTTATTGCACCGGAAAACCTGTCGACGGCTATGCTGTTATTCGGTGTAGTGTGCATGATGATGTTCATCGGACGGGTATCCGCAAAAAAACTGTTCGGAATGCTGGGATTGCTGGCACTTGTAGGTGGGGTCGCCGTAGGAATACTAATGGCTATCCCTGCCAAGACACTGCACAACACTCCGGGACTCCACCGTTTCGAAACCTGGCAGAACCGTGTTTCCGGCTTCTTCGATAAGGAAGAGGTTCCCGCCGCCAAGTTCGATATTGATAAAGACGCACAGATTGCACATGCACGTATTGCCATTGCCACCAGCCACGTAGTAGGCAAAGGTCCGGGAAACTCCATACAACGCGACTTCCTCAGCCAGGCTTTTTTCTGACTTTTATCTTCGCGATAGTAATCGAAGAGATGGGACTGATAGGAGGCATATTTGTCGTATTCCTCTATCTCTGGCTGCTGATGCGGGCCGGACGTATCGCGCAAAAGTGCGAACGGACTTTCCCCGCCTTCCTCGTCATGGGTATTGCCTTACTGCTAGTATCACAGGCCATATTGAACATGATGGTTGCCGTCGGACTATTCCCCGTCACGGGACAGCCGTTGCCTCTGGTCAGCAAGGGAGGAACAAGTACGTTGATTAACTGCGCTTATATCGGAATGATATTAAGCGTGAGCCGATATACCGCTCATCTGGAAGAACAGAAAGAGCATGATGCACAACTTCAACTGCAAATTGAAACAAATGCCGCAGATTCCGAAGCACAGGCAGCTGCCGAACCGACAGCACAGATTCTGAACAGCGACGCCAAGTTTGAAGATGAAAATGATATCAATAAAGGGTGAACAAGCTCTGTAAACGATGAATGGTGAATGATGAATGGTAAACGGAGAACAACGGATAGAAGAAAGGATTATTATGGAAAAAGAACTTAGAATCATCATTAGCGGTGGAGGTACAGGAGGACATATTTTCCCGGCTGTTTCCATTGCGAACGCTATAACGGAACTGCGTCCTGACGCAAAGATACTCTTTGTAGGAGCCGAAGGGCGTATGGAGATGCAGCGGGTTCCCGATGCAGGCTACGAAATCATCGGTCTGCCGATAGCGGGATTTGACCGCAAACGCTTATGGAAGAATATAGCTGTACTCGTGAAGTTGGCACGCAGCCAATGGAAAGCACGAAGCATTATCAAAAACTTCCGCCCGCAAGTGGCAGTCGGTGTAGGCGGATACGCCAGTGGTCCTACATTAAAGACAGCCAGCATGATGGGAGTTCCTACTTTAATCCAAGAACAGAACTCGTATGCAGGAGTTACCAATAAATTGCTTGCACAGAAAGCGAGAAAGATTTGCGTTGCTTATGACGGAATGGAGAAGTTCTTCCCTGCCGACAAGATTATCATGACGGGAAATCCGGTCCGCCAGAATCTGACGAAGGACATACCTTCTAAAGAGGATGCACTACACTCTTTCCACTTACAGCCGGATAAAAAGACAATCCTGATTGTAGGCGGCAGCTTAGGAGCAGGTACTATCAACAAAACGCTGACCACCGGACTGTCTGCTATCAAAGAGAACAGTGATGTCCAGTTTATCTGGCAAACCGGGAAATACTATTATCCGCAAGTAACGGAAGCCGTAAAAGCGGCGGGAGAAACCCCGAATTTATATGTGACGGATTTCATTAAGGATATGGCAGCAGCGTATGCAGCGGCCGATCTTGTAATCTCCCGTGCCGGAGCCGGTTCTATTTCCGAATTCTGCCTTTTGCACAAGCCGGTTATCCTGGTACCTTCGCCCAACGTAGCAGAAGACCACCAGACCAAAAACGCACTGGCATTGGTAAACAAGCAAGCGGCCATTTATGTAAAAGACAGTGAAGCGGAAACCAATTTATTGGATGTAGCCCTGTCTCACAGTCAAAGATGAACAGAAACTGAAAGAACTAAGTGAAAATATTGCCAGATTAGCTTTACCCGATTCTGCAAAAAATCATTGCACAGGAGGTTATCAAACTGGCGGAAAAAGAATAATAAAAAAAGCAATGAATATAGAAACGATACAATCAGTCTATTTCGTAGGTGCCGGCGGCATCGGAATGAGTGCACTTGTACGTTACTTCCTTTTCAAAGGCAAAGTAGTGGCAGGCTACGACCGTACCCCTACTCCACTGACTGAAACCCTGATCGCCGAAGGCGCACAAATACATTACGAAGAAAACATCGACCTGATTCCGGAAGCCTGTAAGGACAAGGAAAGTACGCTCGTCGTATTCACTCCCGCCGTTCCGCAGGAACACGAAGAATTAGTTTATTTCCGCAACAACGGATTCGAAATACAAAAGCGCGCGCAAGTACTGGGAACCATCACTCATTCGAGCAAAGGCTTATGCGTAGCAGGAACTCATGGCAAGACCACCACGTCGACCATGACTGCCCACCTGCTCCACCAGTCGCACGTGGAATGTACCGCCTTCCTCGGAGGAATCTCAAAGAACTACGGCACCAACTTGCTGCTTTCTCAAAAAAGCCCTTATACAGTCATCGAAGCAGACGAGTTCGACCGTTCCTTCCATTGGCTGTCCCCATATATGTCCGTCATCACTGCCACAGACCCTGACCATCTGGATATTTACGGTACAGAACAGGCCTATCTGGAAAGTTTCGAGCATTACACAACTCTCATTCAACCGGGCGGCGCATTGATTATCCGTAAAGGCATCTCCCTACAACCGAAAGTGCAACCCGGCGTCCGTGTCTACAACTATTCACGTGACGAAGGAGACTTCCATGCCGAAAACATCCGCATCGGAAACGGAGAAATATTCATCGATTTCGTAGCCCCGGATACCCGGATCAACGACATCCAGTTAGGAATCCCAGTAAGTATCAACATTGAGAACGGAGTAGCTGCCATGGCATTGGCACACCTGAACGGAGTGACCGATGAAGAAATCAAAAAAGGCATGGCCAGCTTCCGCGGAGTAGACCGCCGGTTCGACTTCAAGATAAAGAACGACCGGGTAGTCTTCCTGAGCGACTATGCACATCATCCCTCTGAAATCAAACAGAGCGTACTGTCTATGCGCGAACTCTATAAGGACAAGAAGATCACAGCTATCTTCCAGCCACATCTATATACCCGTACACGCGACTTTTATCAAGACTTTGCCGACAGCCTCTCGCTGCTCGACGAAGTAATTCTGGTAGATATCTATCCGGCACGCGAAGCACCGATTCCGGGCATCACCAGCAAACTGATTTATGATAACCTCCGCCCGGGTATCGAAAAAAGTATGTGTAAAAAAGAAGATATACTGAAACATTCTGAAAGATAAAAACATTGAAGTACTAATTACTCTGGGAGCAGGAGACATCGACAACTATGTCCCCGAAATATGTAAAATCCTCGAAAAAATTGGCCGATAAAGCATTCGTTTTATGGTAAAGAGAATCCTTCTATCCATTGTCATGCTGGCGCTCATAGCCTACCTTATCGTAGCTATCACCGCCTTCAACCGCAAGCCTGCCGACCAGACCTGCCGTGACATGGAACTTGTCATCAAGGATACCGCTTACGCCGGCTTCATCACTAAAGACGAGCTGAAAGGGATCCTTCAGCACAAAAGGGATCTACCCTATCGGAAAGAAAATGGAACGTATCTCTACCAAATCATTGGAACGGGAACTGAGCAAGCACCCGCTCATCGACCAGGCAGAGTGTTACAAAACTCCCAGCGGCAAAGTTTGCGTAGAAGTAACCCAACGCATCCCTATCCTCCGGGTGATGAGTTCCAACGGCGAGAATTACTATCTCGACAACAAAGGAACTGTGATGCCGCCGGAGGCAAAATGCGTCGCCCACCGGGTAATTGTCACCGGAAACGTAGAAAAGTCGTTTGCAATGAAGGATTTATATAAGTTTGGTGTATTTTTGCATAACAATAAGTTCTGGGATGCTCTGATAGAACAAATCCACGTGTTGCCCGACCGCAACATCGAACTGGTTCCCCGTGTGGGAGACCACCTCGTCTATCTCGGCAAACTGGACAACTTTGAAGACAAGCTGGCACGTCTGAAAGAGTTTTATAAGAAAGGACTCAATCAGGTAGGCTGGAATAAATATTCACGCATCAACCTCGAGTTCAGCAACCAGATAATTTGTACGAAACGAGAAAATAAAAAATAAAGAGATATGGCAACAACAGAATTTATCGCCGCTATTGAACTTGGTTCATCGAAGATAACCGGTGTGGCCGGAAAAAAGAACAGTGACGGAAGTATGCAGGTATTAGCGTATGCCCAGGAAGACTCTTTCTACGTTTATCCGTAAAGGGGTGATCTTCAACCTGGACAAGACGGCTCAAAGCCTGACTTCTATCATTAACCGACTGGAAGGTGAGTTGAAGAACTCAATTGCCAAAGTATATGTAGGCATCGGCGGACAGTCACTCCGCACAGTCCGTAATGTAGTAAGTCGCGATCTGGAAGAAGAAGCTATCATATCGGAAGAACTCGTAAGCGCTATCGGCGACGAGAACATTGCCGTTCCGGTGGTCGACATGGATATATTGGACGTAGCCCCGCAGGAATACAAGGTCGGCAACAACCTGCAAGCCAATCCGGTGGGCCTGGTAGGTAGCCACATCGAGGGACGCTTCCTCAATATCGTAGCCCGCACCTCTGTCCGAAAGAATCTGGAGCACTGCTTCCAACAGGCGAAAATCGACATTGCCGACCAATTGATCGCTCCGTTGGTAACTGCCAATGCCGTACTGACCGAAAGCGAACGTCGTTCAGGTTGTGCGCTCGTTGACTTCGGAGCAGATACAACCACTATCTCTGTATATAAAAACAATATACTCCGCTTCCTGACAGTACTACCGTTGGGAGGAAACAGTATCACCCGTGACATCACTTCCCTGCAAATGGAGGAAGAAGAAGCGGAACGTCTGAAAAAAGCATACGGAGACGCCTTCTACGAGGAGGAGGAAGATCAGGAAGAAGCTACCTGCAAACTGGATGACGACAGCCGCACGATCAAAGTAAGCGACCTCAACAATATCGTCGAAGCCCGTGCAGAAGAAATCATTGCCAATGTTTGGAATCAGGTTCAGCTATCCGGCTACGAAGACAAGCTGCTGGCAGGAATCATCATGACAGGAGGAGCCGCCAACCTGAAGAATCTGGACGAAATGTTGCGCAAACGCAGCAAGATAGAAAAGATCAGAATGGCGAAACTTCCACGTAATACAGTCCATGCTCCAAGCAACGTACTGAAAAAGGATGGTTCGCAGAACACACTGTTCGGCCTCCTGTTCGAAGGAAACCAGAACTGTTGTCTGACGGAAACTAGCTGCTCCGCAGTCTCCCCGTAACTCCGAAACCGGAACCGGAAGTACACAAAACTGTCGATATGTTTGAGGACGACCAGGAACTGAAAGAACAAGCCCGCATCGCCCGGCTCAAGAAAGAGGAAGAAGAAAGAGAGGCCAAGATAGCAGCTAAGGAAGCAGAAAAACTTCGCAAGCAGAAGGAAAAGGAAGAGAAAGAAAGACGGAAGAGAGAAGCCGGTCCGAGCTTTGGATTCAGCGCAAGATCGACTCGTTGACAAAAGAGATATTCTCTGACGACGACATGAAATAACTCTCCGAAACGAAGCTTTTGTAATTTATAATTAGTAATCAGCAATAACCTATAAGAATTATGGACGAGATAGTACAATTCGATTTCCCGACAGACTCACCGAAGATCATTAAAGTAATTGGTGTAGGTGGTGGTGGCGGTAACGCCGTAAACCACATGTACCGGGAAGGCATACATGACGTGACGTTCGTTCTTTGCAATACGGACAATCAGGCACTGGCGGAATCACCCGTTCCGGTGAAACTGCAACTGGGCCGTAGCATCACCCAAGGGCTTGGAGCCGGCAACCGTCCCGAACGGGCACGCGACGCCGCCGAAGAAAGTATAGAAGACATCCGCAACCAATTGAACGACGGCACCAAAATGGTATTTATCACCGCCGGAATGGGAGGAGGAACCGGAACCGGAGCCGCCCCCGTCATTGCCCGCATCGCGAAGGAAATGGATATTCTAACGGTCGGCATTGTCACCATTCCATTCATCTTCGAAGGAGAAAAGAAAATCATTCAGGCACTGGACGGCGTAGAACGCATTGCCCAACATGTTGATGCCTTACTGGTTATCAACAATGAACGCCTGCGCGAAATATATGCCGACCTTACTTTTATGAATGCTTTCGGCAAAGCTGATGACACACTTTCCATTGCTGCCAAGAGTATCGCCGAGATTATTACGATGCGTGGTACAGTCAACTTGGACTTTGCCGATGTGAAGACTATTTTGAAAGATGGTGGTGTGGCAATTATGAGTACCGGATTCGGTGAAGGTGAGAATCGTGTCACCAAAGCTATCGACGACGCCCTGCACTCTCCGCTGCTCAACAATAACGATATTTTCAATGCCAAGAAGGTAATGCTGAACGTTTCTTTCTGCCCGTCGTCCGAGTTGATGATGGAGGAGATGAACGAAATACACGAGTTCATGAGCAAATTCCGCGAAGGTGTGGAAGTCATCTGGGGGGTTGCTATTGACAATTCATTGGAAACGAAGGTTAAGATTACCGTACTTGCCACCGGATTCGGCGTAGAAGACGTTCCCGGCATGGATAGCTTGCACGCTGCACGCAGCCAGGAAGAGGAAGAACGCCAATTACAACTTGAAGAGGAAAAGGAGAAAAACAAAGAACGTATCCGCAAAGCATACGGAGAAAGCGCCAGCGGCATCGGCAGCAAGAGCTTACGCAAACGCCGCCACATCTACCTCTTTAATACGGAGGACTTGGATAACGATGATATCATCGCCATGGTAGAAGATTCTCCTACTTATCAGCGCGACAAGACGACTCTAACCAAAATCAGGACAAAAGCCGCCCTCGAAGAGGAAGTAGCTACGGAAGAAGCTATGGACGACAACGGAGTTATCACTTTCTAAATTAACTTATAACATAAAGATATGGATTTATTTGATCAGGTCAGCGAAGACATTAAAAACGCAATGAAGGCGAAAGACAAAGTAGCCCTCGAAACTTTGAGAAATATAAAGAAGTTCTTTTGGAAGCAAAAACCGCTCCGGGTGCCAACGATACATTGACGGACGATGCAGCTCTGAAAATCATCCAGAAACTAGTGAAACAAGGAAAAAAAGACTCTGCCGAAATTTATATATAGGACAAGGACGTCAAGACCTTGCAGATACAGAATTGGCACAAGTCGCTGTAATGGAAAAGTTCCTTCCGAAACAAATGACTGCTGAAGAGCTGGAAGCTGCACTGAAGGAAATTATTGCCGAGACAGGTGCTACCAGTGGAAAAGACATGGGCAAAGTTATGGGAGTTGCCTCCAAAAAATTGGCAGGACTTGCGGAAGGACGTGCTATTTCTGCCAAAGTAAAAGAGCTTTTGGGATAAATTCTCACTCTTTACAAGAGATTTTATTGGTTCTTCGTCAAATTTGGTGGTAATTTAACCAGTCGGTGGTATCTCCATTCCCCTCCTTCGGGAAGGAGAATGTTGAATACTATCGATTATCAAATTATTATTTTCCTAATTAATTTTACCACCAAATTTGAAGCAGAACTATTTTATTTCAGTTTTATCTTGCACCTTACACTAATCATGGGTTATCTATTTGATTAATAGCAGCATAATCCAGTGCAAGATACCGTTGCAGATGTGTGCAAGATGTTTTTACCTTACACACATCTGCAACTTTTTTTTTATAGTGGGAAAACTACTCCCACACTTACCTTTCCAATAAAGACATACGGATAAAGCATTAGTTCAGAGCGTTGAAACACTTTGTTTCAGCAGCTTGAAACAAAATGTTTAGTGCCTTGAAACAATATATTTCTCGGTGTGAAACAAAGTGTTTCTCTACGGGAAACAAATCTTGGCATGGCTGATTAAACAGCCCCAACCGACATTCGCCGTTTCAAAACCCGACAGTAGCAATTATGATCCCTCAAATTAAAACAATCACCAATATAAGGAATCCATTCCTTTTAGTTATGGAGATAATGATAAAAATAATCGAACAAACTTATTTTCCTCATTATCAATCCGGAACAAAATTTCAGAAAAAATGTATGGTATCCGAAGATATTTCATAGGTGTTAACAACAAAAAAGATAACTACTTTTGTTATAGTCTCTGACTAATATGTAAAATAAACAAGCTTATGAAACAAAAAGGTAATAAAAAAGGGTTTACCGGATGTGCCCAAGCCTATATCCGGAAGTTACAAGAAGAAGGCCGCTTTTCGACAGCGCACGTATATAAAAACGCGGTTCTTTCATTCACCAAATTTTGCACTACTCCCAACATTGCATTCGGACAGATCACCCGCGATAATCTGAGACGATACGGACAGTATCTCTATGAACACGGTCTAAAGCCGAACACCGTATCGACGTATATGCGTATGTTACGCAGTATATATAATCGTGGCGTAGAAGCAGGTATTGCCCGCTTCATTCCCCGGCTGTTCCGGGATGTGTACACAGGTGTAGATGTACGCCAAAAGAAAGCACTACCTGCCGGCGAATTGCATACGCTTCTCTATAAGCCTCCTCACTCCGAGCACCTGAAGCAGACACAAGCCATCGCACGGCTGATGTTTCAATTTTGCGGCATGCCATTCGCAGACTTCGCACATTTAGAGAAATCGGCATTAGAACATGGGATCCTCAGGTACAACTGCATAAAAACGGGTACGCCCATGAGCCTCGAAATTCTGGATGTATCAAAGCAAGAAATGAATAAGTTACGCAATAACAACTCACCGAAAGAAAATTATCCGGACTATCTATTTAATATAATGAAAGGTGACAAACAACGGAAAGATGAAGCTATTTATAAGGAATACCAGTCTGCACTCCGCCGGTTCAATAATCAACTGAAAAGCCTGTCAAGAGAATTACGCCTAAAATCAACCGTCACTTCATATACTCTACGACATTCCTGGGCAACAAACGCAAAATATCAAGGAATCTCCATTGAGATGATTAGCGAATCACTAGGACACAAATCCATAAGGACCACGCAGACTTATTTGAAGGGGTTCGGATTAAAAGAAAGGACAGAGGCCAACAAATTGAATTGTTCTTACATCGAATCTTATAAAGCAAGTAATTATTAACTCATAACACTCTAGATACAAACACTTTACCTTATCTGTTACTTCTTAGGTAACGGATATAAATATGGCACAAAGATATATAAAAAGAATCTCACAATCCAAATGAATCATACTTTATTTTAGTTTTTTCTTTGAAAAAATAAAATAACAGGCAAGAACATGAAGCATTCTTCTTTTCATGTTCCAACTTTCTATTACTGACCACCGAACAATTTTCCATCCGAAAGCAGCTAAGTATATTTTATTTATAAAAGACCGCTGTCTTTATCCTATTTTTACTTTGCACGTTCATGTCCTAATATCAGAATTCCGTTACCTAAGAAGTAACAGATACACATAAACAAAAAATTATGACACACAAGCCTAAAATCAATAAATATCTGTGGCTATCTGCCGGCAAAAGTTGGAGATTTACGACAAGCACAAGACATAAGCTGGTCGTCCTTTTTGTCTTTGCTTTATGCATCCTGCCCGCAAACCTCTGCGGACAAAGTTTGGCCATCAAAAGCAATCTGCTTTTATGACCTTACTACCTCACTCAATTTAGGAGGAGAAATCCGTTGTGACGATACACACACTTTCAGCCTTTCTGTCAATTACAACCCATGGAATTTCAGTGGAAACAAAAAGATGAAGCATTTCCTCGTGCAACCGGAATACCGCAAATGGCTGAACGAGGCATTTACAGGAGGTTTTATCGGCTTACAAGTTCACTACGCCTTATACAATTTTGGGGGAATGCTCCCTTGGGGATTCGGAAATGGGAAAATGCTGGGCATAGAAAACCGACAAATTGCCAACAACCGTTATCAAGGCAATCTGGCAGGATTCGGGATTTCCTACGGCTATCAATGGATGATTAGCCCGCAATGGAATATGGAAGCAGGAATATCGCTGGGATATGCCCATCTCAACTATAAACGATACGGACAACCCGCAGGTGCCCCCTGATAGAAAAATCAAACTGTAACTATTGGGGGCTTACACAAATAGGGATATCAGTCGTGTATTTCATCCAATAATTCAACCTAATAAACGCATAAAATGAAAACGAAAACATTCATCCTGCTCAGGCTTATTGATATGCAATCTGCTTCCGGCCCAAAACGTCAAAGGCTGGATATCAAACCCCACTTCCTCGGAGTACGGGCAGACTCATTATTCGTATCAATGGACCTATCAGTAGAAATAGAGGACATGAACCCGAAAAACGCCGTCATACTGACCCCCATTCTAACCGGGCAAGACCGGAAAATATTATTACCGGCCATACAACTGAACGGTAAACAGAAACAAAAATTATATGTACGCAACCAGATACTACGTAAAAAGAAAAACAGTAAGGAAAGCAATACAGCATACCTTGTGACAGGCATTGATGATGAAAATTCGCGTACCATAGCCTATCAAACCTCACTACCGGCAGAGCAGTGGATGAATGATGCCGCGCTCTATCTGAGAAGAACGATTGTCAGACCGGAAAGCGAACAGACTCTAAAAGATACATTAATTCTCGCACCACAATATGCAGTGCTTCCACCCAATGTAACGGCAACCGATATACCGGCTCAGGAAATATCTGCCACGACGATGTCCACCAATAGTATGCCCTCCATTTCGCCTACTCCGGTTAATAAAAAACTGAAGTATAAAGGTTCATATATTTCTCCGGCTTCGGACGACGTAGATATCCGCAATCAAAAAGAACTGAACTTCAATCTTGAAGAGGCCAAAATTATGGCTGATATCAATCCGCAGATGTTATCGCTCCGTGAATTATATACGGTAGCATTGTCATACGCGGACAATAAAACGAAATTCTATCAGATTATCAATATCAGTGTCAAGCTGTATCCCGTACATCCCGTTGCCAACCTTAATGCCGCTGCCGCCGCCATTGAACAGGGAGATACGAAATCGGCAAGCAAATTCCTTTCAATGGCACTACACGAGGGACTGGCCTATAAAAGTTGCCGGGGAGTATATGAATTGATGACCGGAAACACGTATGAAGGTATCCGTATATTGAAAGCAGCCAAAAAGGCTGAAGGTTCTGAAGAAGCCGCATATAATCTGAATGTTTTTTTTGAGAACAATAAACGTCCTTAACCGGCAGACACAATGAGATATTTCATAACCCTACTCATATTATTTAGTTGTCTTGACGGCTATTCACAGAAAGTAGCCGTCAGGCTCAATGCGCTTCCGGCAACAGACGGAGCCTTCGGAGCCGGAGTCTCTTATGGGATAGGGAATAAAAAGCACTGTCGAATTGGCCGGAAGCGCTTTACGGCCATGGAAGCGAAGCGAAATGTACGTGAACCGTTACTGGTTGATACAACCTGAATATAAATACTGGACTTGCCAAAAGTTCAACGGATTTTTCTGGGGAGGGTATCTCAATGGAGCGCAATTCAACGTCGGAGGGAAAAAACTACCTTTCGGCATATTCGCTGACCTCAAGAAATATCGGTACGAGGGCTGGCTCATCGGGGGTGGCATCAGTTGCGGATACCACTGGATGCTAAATGATCACTGGAACGTAGAAACGAGTCTCGGAGTTGGATATGATTTCATCCGTTACAAGCAGTATAATTGTGTCAGGAAATGTGCAGGACTACGCAATAAAGGACAGTATCATTATATAGGGCCCAGCAAAGCCTCTGTAAGCTTAGTTTATCTATTTTAAAGAGAAGAACAGTATGAGAAGTATATGGAAAGTTTGGTTTTCAAAACGAAGAAAGATTTATTTTCGGATAGCACGCAAATTCCATACTACCCCATGGAAAGTCTATCAGTTGGGACATGGTGGAATGAGCAAGAATAAGAAAAGATATAAAAATATTGGAAGAATTACAACGATATGGAGTAATCTCCTATATCTACCCTTGGTGATATTATCACATAAAAATGAAAAAATATAGTTTACTACAAGTATGAAAACAGGAGGTTCTTTTATTATTACGATTATTCTATCCCTTTCGATACAGGCTCAAACGGTTGTAACGAAAGAGACAGGAACTATTCGTACAACTTCCTCCAGTTTGTATAAGGCGGGGAAAAAAGAACTGGTGGTTTCTATTTCAATAGATATCACACGGGATCTCTCGTCCAATGAATCAATGGTACTGGTTCCTATTGTCTGCGATACTTTGGAACATCGGTTGGAACTGCCTCCGATTTATATCAACAGCCGGAAACAACATATTGTTTTCCTACGGGAGACAAGTAAAAAAGAAAAAGTCTGCCCAAGCATTACAAAGGAAAAACGGGAATAAGCAGACGATGCATTATTTGCAATCCGTTCCATTCGAGCAATGGATGAATCAGGCTACCCTCTCGCTAATAGAGAAGAGTTGCGGCTGTGGCATTCCCGACGCGGAAGATTTCATCTGCATTGCCCGTTTACATCCACGGCCTACATTCGTTCCGCAACTTGCCTTCCTGACCCCAAAGTTGAAACATCAAAGATCAGAACGGAAAAAGGTTCCGCATTCATTGATTTTCCGGTCAATGTAACTGCTATTCATAAAGAATTCAGCAATAACGTAATAGAACTGAATAAGATCATTGAAACAATCAACACTGTAAAAAACGACAGCAATGTAAGCATCACACGCATCAGCATTCATGGATATGCATCACCCGACGGTCCGCTTCAACTAAACGAGCGACTGGCTCGCGAACGTACCCGGACCTTGAAGGAATATGTATCCCAACTATATCCATTCGACGGCAAATACATACATACGACCTATACACCTGAAGACTGGGAGGGTTTTGAGGCACTTCTTAGCGACACAACTTTTCAAGACAAAGAAGCTATCATGAAAATTGTGACAAGCAATATGCATCCCGACCGTAAAGAAGAAATAATAAGAATGAGGTTTCCGGCATTCTACCGTTTTGTATTGAAACACTGGTTTGTCATACTGAGACATTCCGACTATACCGTCGAGTACCACGTACGTCCGTTTACAATAGAAGAATCACAAGTAGTATTCGATACAAATCCTAAAAATCTCAGTTTGGAAGAGATGTTTCGTCTCGCACTCACATATACACCAGGAAAGTGCAACTTACAACAAGATTTTTATGACTGCCGTACAATTGTTTCCGGACAATCCTACGGCCAATCTGAATGCTGCCTGTATAGCATTGATACAAAAAGACACAAAAACCGCAGCCGTCTTTCTCGAAAAAGCTCCGCCATTACCGGAAACGACGCTGGCCAAAGGTGTCTTATGTTTCCTGCAAGGCAACTATAAAGAAGCAGAGGCACTATTCCGGCAGTCGAAAGACGCAGGACTGTTACAAGCCGACGATAACTTAAAACAGATTTTAGAAGTAGAATAATTATTCAATTAAACTCAAAACAAAATGAAAAGATTCACACAACTAATGTCACTGTTGTTTATGGCAGCAGTCACACAGTACAGTTGCATCAATGATGCAGATGTAGCTTTTTCCGATGAGAGCCACACGGATTCAAACGGCAATCTTGCCCTATTCTTTGAAATCCCCAATGAAAACCACACTCGCAGCGCCGAATCATCAGGCGTGACAGAGGACTGGCTCAAAGGATGAATATGCAGTAAAAAGTCTGACAGTCTATCTGTTCGATTCGACTACTAAAAGTCTGAAAGACCAACAAGAACTGAAGAACATCAGACAGGTCAAAGGAGAAGGGAGAAATATACAGTATACCGCTGACAGAATTACCGTAAATCCGGGTACATACAATATCTTTGCCATTGCCAACGGGAAAGCAATCAACAAAAGAAATCACCATGCAAGACGATTTCTTAAATGCTGTCGATGAAGTAACGTACAGTACAGGAAAGATTCCAAATGTACCCACAGAGGGCTTTGTTATGACAAACCGTGGTGCAGCCAACCTGAACATAGAGATAAGAAAGCCTACTGATTCGGACAAGATAACCAATGTATCTATCAGTCTTGAGCGTGCCGTTGCCAAAATCGAACTAACTCAAAAACAAGAGACTTTTCCCCTGAAAGATCCCAACGGAGAGGTGTATTGTACCATAAAACTCAACACATTCAGAATGTTGAATCTGGCAACTAAATTCTACACATTCCGCCACACAGCCACATTGAATAGCTTTCAGGAGCCGGCTTCGTATACGGAAGAAAACTTTGGTGACATTCCCGATGTCAACGGTTATCTAATCGATCCTTATTTCTTCAAGAAAACAGTGGAAGGTGCCAAAGATTTCACAAATGCCGACGGTTTCTTCGCACAAGCATTAGTAGATACTGACATCAACGACAATAACTGGGCAGGTATGGCACCAGCCAATAGCTGGTCATACATTTACTGTCTGGAGAACTGTATGTTCGTTGATGCACAATTGAATGCATACAGTACCGGAGTAATGTTCAAAGCCAACATGGACATCGCCACTAACCGCGTTTTCGACGAAAATGGTACCAATATAAACAATCCGTCCAACTGGCCTACCAAGATGTTCTATTTCAATTATAACTTCTACATCAGTGTAGATGCAATACGTAAACAGGTTCTGAATAACTTACCGTCAGATGTCACAGACGATTCGGACACAGAGACTCTTGCCAAATACAGTATCAAACGTTTCCAGAAAACAGAAAACTACTCATGTTACTACAACTACTGGATCAAGCACGAGGATAATTATGAATCTACAGAAATGGGTGTAATGGAATTCGGTATTGTTCGTAATAATATATATCGTCTGTCTATCAGTAAAGTGGCAGGACTCGGTAGTGGAGATCCTTACATTGAGCCGGAACAACCGGACGAATATAAGGCCGAACTGGACATCAATATCAATGTTTTTCCATGGGCCGTACGTAATCAAGATGTAGAACTTGAATAAGTAGTACCGGCCAACTGAATTAAAATCATCATAAATGCGTTCATTTCTACTACATATTATCTGCATTGTCGCGTTGTTCTCGTCCTGTGATTGGGTGAATGACGATTTATCAGACTGTCCTACAGGAACTTGGTTAAAGATATCATATACCTATAATATCCTGAACGTGGACGCTGCATCTACGCAGGGTAGGCGACATTACCATTCTTGCCTTCGACAAGAATGACAAGTATGTGGATCGATTGGACGTAGACAGTATAACATTACATCAAGGCTACTGCATGGTAAGACTACCGTTTCCCGAAGAAACTTATCACCTGCTTATATGGGGAGGGATATCCGGCTACCAGTATCAGCTCCCGAATCTCAAGGCTGGACAAACTGAACGGAAATCTCTGAATATATCGCTGGCATGTGACAATAAGAATCAGTTTAACAGGAAACTGAATGCACTCTTTTCACAGTAGCCTTGAAAATATTACTATCAGTGAAGAATATCAGGTCATCACTGCCGGACTAGTGAAAAATACGAATTACTTCTCGTGTATCCTACAGGATGAGAACAATCTTCCTCTACGACAAGAGGACTTCGCTTTCACCCTAGAATCCACCAACGGTGTAATAGACTATACAAATACTCCTGTCGGCACAACTCCGACCTGTTATCTTCCATATCGACAGGAACTGTCTCTGACTTCCGAACAAATCCCCATCATTCACGCCAGATTAAATACACTGCGCATCATGAAGGGAGACGACACAACATTATCAATAAAACATACACCAAGCGGGAAAACTATTCTGCACCTACCACTCACCCAATATTTATTGTTATCAAAAAATTATCCTAATAACATAGGTGACATAAGTGATCAAGAATATCTTGACCGAGAAGATTCTTACACACTCATGTTCTTTATATACAATCATCGGACACGGGGATTCCGAGGATTCCAACAATGAAAGTAAACGACTGGATTATACGTCTGAATGATTCTGAACTAGGATCATAGAAAATTAAGAAATAAGTATTTATACAACATAATATAGGTGAGATGTAAAAAAGGCTACTGTGAAGTACCCAAGCGGGCTTTTGCCCTCATAGCATATAAATATTCCCACTCAAATAAAAACGGCATAATCTTTGAGAAACCGTTTTATTAATTGTTTGTTTTGTTTGTATTATTAAGTGCATCCATTCCAAGAGAGGAACGGATGCACTGTTTGTTTTATAGATGACTAGAATATCAAAGCCTTATCAACTTCTGAAATAATAGAATTAAAGAAGCTATATGAAAACAATACAGCCTTTCATCTTTTGTCATGGAACCGATATCCAAGCCCCAGCATCAGATTGTTGGAATCCTTAAACTTGCTCAACTGGTATCCAACGTGCAGGAACAAGTGGCGTGTGACATAAGTTTTGAGAGCTAGAATCTGGTAGAATCCCTGCGTATCATCTCCATGGCATACCAGATTCCGTCCTAGCCCGGCATTGATTGAGAAAATGGGCATTACCAGTTCTGCACGGAGGGACAACCCCACTGCAAATTGCTCACGAAAAGGAGGACGATGAAACTTTAAATCGCCCGAATAACTTCCTTCCAATTTATAATCTTTGATATTGGCACTCTCGTCATACTGCGCATCCACAGAAAGGCCCGCCCGGAAGTAGTTATTGAAAGTTGTACATCGGAGCGAAGTTAAGCCCTACAATACCAAACGAACCGGGAACCAAAGTCGGTATATTGTCCTTTACGAATCCCCTCTACGAGTGGCACCGTATATTACCAGATCATAACTGACATGCGGCTTTATAAATACCCGCTTGGGGGATACTGTTCCGAGTGTCTCATCCGCATCTCCAAAGGTGCGTACAATGCCGACTCTCCCACCGATCACATTGAGTCCACCATTAGGATAATGCGTGTTTCCGTTAGAAAAATGTGTGAAGTCCACACCTGCGGCCAATTTCCATTGCGGATGAAGCTGCCAGTTCAAGATAAACCCCAGATTGATGTATGCATTGATTTTAGAACCGATAACCTCATTCTGCGGATTATATAGCCCGTCATATTTCTTCCAACCGAAAGAAGCACCGAAATTCCACTCATAATCAAATGACAAGAGAGGCGAAAGTTGTACAATAGGTGCCCCTTGAAAAGCATATACCACCACCGGATTTCCAAGTTCAGCGGGAGAGTGGAAGGTATTATAAGATACACCTATCCCCTGATAGGCATGGGGGTACAGCCGGCCTAATCGGGAATCTTTATTGAACCGGAAAGCATACTTCAGATGTAGGGAAAGTGACTGGTCAATGGTCTTCTGCCGTGCATTATCTCCTTCCAGAAAGCTGTTTGTCGGAGCTACATACCCCGGACGAATATCAAAACCAATCTGATGCTTCACAATTGTCTGAGCCTTCAGATTCCCGCCAACTACAGAAATCGTCAACAGACAAATAATGTATAGTAACCGTCCGGTATTCATATCTTTAGTCATTTGATATTTTCTCGTGTTATGTAATATGCAGCAGGCATTTTACTTTGCAACGTGCCGTTTATGGTCCGCCGTTTCCCGGTCTTTGGGTGAACAGCATAGAGGGCGTATCTAGTTTCAAACCAGTAATACTCTATCAGCACAGTGATACGCTGGGTCGTATAAGGTGGAATAGAGACTTCTATCTGTTCCGTATTGGAAAAAGGTAATGTTTGCTGCTTGGAAGTATATCGCACCTGTTTACCGTTCATCTGCAAATGACCGTTTTCTACGCTTGGTATCTCTACTGTCAGGTTACTTTCTCCCAATAGTTGAAAAAGTTCCGGCATGTCGCTTCTGAACATCACTTCATGATAAACATTCTCGTAAGGAGACAGTAAACACGGATAGTCAATACCCCAGCCATTAGGTTGCACAAAAACTCCTTTTTGCTTCGATTCTTTTCTCATAAGAATCCTCGTCTAAAGAATAATAAGTGATATGATCAATCACATACCTGTCCGATGGTGAAATATCAACGTATATCTCCTGAGACTCATATTCGTTGCTCACCGTGAGTTTGAATTGAAAATGAGTAGAACGGGCATTCTCTTCTACTGCAATCTTCAGTTCCCGGGGATTACTACGTTCGATAGTGAAACCGATCAATTCCTCATTGCACACAATCTTGCCCTGTCCTTTAAGATATGGAAATTGGTCCGTTGTTATCAGATCACCACCCGCATCATACACTGCATACGAATAGGTAAAACCTTCATCATACGTATACACTCCCAATACGTCCCAATTGGAAGAAGCAAACCGAATGATTTTGGTGTCGCCATTGCCATCCAAAGTCAGTTCGGAATCGGCAGACCGGAAATCGTCAACAAATACATCACCGTTACAACCATAAAACACCAATAGAATAAGAATATATTCCGTTAAGTTTATGAATATCTTCATGTTGTTTAGCTCTAGTCATTACATTGAGGACAAAAAGTAATATATATTTTTTAGAACTCAATGGCTTTAACCCATGTAAAAATATAACTAAAGTTACATACAACAAGCGAATAACAAATCTAATCAAACAATTCTTTCAATACTTCCAGTGATTTCAAAGCCGGGAAATCCGGCAGATGCAAGCGATAATAGTCATTCATAATGGTCAGGCAACGAGCACGTTCCGCACGACTCATGCCGAAAAGATGCATTGTTTCATAATTCATGCGCATCAACTGGCGGAGTCGCCCTGCCTCCTCAGGATTAATATAGGAAGAATGCAGTTGGGGACGAATGGAAGTGAAACAGGCATTCAGCAAATCAAAATAATCGCCTGTATGGTAGTCTTCCAAATTAGGGTAAAGCCCCAAAAAGCGGGAAAGTCTCATCAAAAACACCAGATGAAAATTGGCAAAACCTCCCCCACACTCATCCAGCCAAATAATTGAATGTTGCAAATAAGCGAACAAAGGACGATTCTCTGCCTCCTCCCGAACTGCCCGATAGAGGAACTCTGACAAGAAAAGTGCCATTGAAGATTTATACGGGTCATAGGGAATAGAAGAAAAGGGATAAAAAGATTTCGCCTCCTTGATGCGATAAAGTGTCGCATTCGGACGATAATCGGCCTCGAACTCAATGAAAGACAACGGTTGGAACAGAACAGACTTCACTGCCGCCTTTCGCGAACGAGGTACTGCGACAAGAAACGAAGCCCTTCCGGACAACTCCGTATACATATCTACAATGATAGAAGTATCATTATATTTGAGCGTATGAAGAACTATTCCTTTTGTCTTTTGCAGCATATACTTGCATATTTCAATCCGGTAGCAAAACTACAAAAAAAATGCGACCAATGCCCTATTTCATCCTGAAACAGTCTTTTTAATCTTCCGTACTTTTAAGAATCCAAAACACATAATAACCAGAAGTAAACCAATGAGCCCCCCCTCTTATGAGCCAGAAAGTGAATGTAGATTCTCCTTGGCCTACTTCATCTGTAAAGCCGAACTCACTTTTACATCCGGCTTCCTGAAGAATCTGTTGATAAAGCAGTTTCATATCGTAGGCCTTATCCGTAGCAATAAAGAATTTGCCACTCTCTATCTTACAATTCACATAAGGAGCTGTAAGAATGACACCATTGAATAAGAATCCGATATGCTTGCCTATTGACTTTTCCGTCGCTTCAGCCCAAGTCGTTTTATGAGAGTCGTCCAATACTCCGAGAATACGGTAAGCCATATTGTCCTCGTTCGAGTCCGACACTGAATCCAGTTTTATCCTTGCGAAATCTTTCACTGTCACAATCGGGTCTGCCGACAAACTGTCATGCTCCATATCAATCACATAATACCAGCCGTTAGGACGGACAGAAGTACTCTCAAATGAAGAAAAGCCGCACCAAAGAAGCAACAAAAAAGAGATAAATAAAATAGTTCTCATAATATATTTAATTTAGAGTGATTATCGGAAATAGTTAGTAAATAGGAACATAAGCTATTCAATCAGTTATTTTGTATCATATCTTCCAGCCTTCTCAATTCTTTATTCGCTTCAAGGAGTTGTCCCACTTTCCGATATAAATGCCGGAATACAAAGATATCAAGAATGACCAGCAACAACACAATACCCACAATAATACATCCCCGTACAAGAGTAGCATAAATGATGAACCAGGCAAGGAACGGAACAAAAGCAACATAAGTACTGATGTATCCCCAATAAAGCGATGATTTATACTGCAAAACATGAAGAATCTGGCGTTCCAAATCATATTTCATGCATCCTGCTTGTTTGAGTTTATAATACTGAAACAGATTTATCCCGAAGGGTACCGAGATTGCAATAAAGAATACTATATCCGACATGGCCAGGAAAAAGGGGTCAATCAGAATGTAAACTAAAACATTCAAAAACAAAAAAAACAGAATCCCCAGAGAGATCCGTTCATACCATAATAACCGGTTATAGCTGGTCATTCTCTTCTTTGCGAGCATTTCTTCAACTTGCTGCCTTTCGACAACTTCCTGACAATTGATCTTATCATTAAATTGTCCCCATGCCTTTTTTAGTTCATCAAATTCCATATTATATTCTATTTATCGGTTCGACATCTTTTTCAGTTTCTCTTTAATACGATGAATACGGATGGCACATTATTGCGACCCACTCCTACTATTTCCGCTATTTCATCATAACTTTTTTCATCCAACAAAGCATAATATACATCTTATCTACATTATCTAATTGATGTATAAGGCTGATACAGATGTTTCATGCATTCGTCATGTTCGCAATCATCCAGTATATCTATGTCTTGTTTCAATGGTACATAATCATAATTCTTCTTTTTCCGCAGGTTTGTGATGCAAGTGTTGAGTGTAATCCGATATATCCATGTGCTCACGCTACTATGACCTTTAAAGTTCCGAAAGCTCTTCCACAAACTAAGAACGACATCCTGATACAAATCATTAATATCATCATTGTCCCTCGCATACATAAAACATATCTTATAAATGATACGTTTGTTCTGCAATAGCATATCTATAAATTCTTTTATTGTCATTCATCGTTCTTAGCATTTGTCCCGTTAGTCGTCAAAATAATCATTTAGTTACAAAGAGAAACATAAAAAACTGCATTTTTATGACTTTGCAGATTTCTTTTTAAACCGGATTACATTCTTACAAAGAAAAAACAAGTTCGCGATTTAAATCGGAAATAAACTTTCCTATACATTAAGGTATACAAGTATATATACTTCCCGGTATTTTTAAGAGAGCGTACATTTTCTCACAAAAAAAAAAAAATCTGCCATTTATTCCACTGATTTTCAATATAAAACAAAACATCAAGAGAAAAAAACGACTATTTTATCGAAAAAAAATTAATGAATAGTTTGTCAGTTTCAAAAAAGTTCCTACCTTTGCATCCGCAATCGAGAAACAAACACTGATTCGAGAAAGCAAAATGCAGAAATGCAACAACAGGATGGCCCGTTCGTCTATCGGTTAGGACGCAAGATTTTCATTCTTGAAAGGGGGTTCGATTCCCCACGGGCTACAAGTAAAAAAGAATAAAGAACTAAAAAAATAGATTAGTCGAAATGGCAAATCATAAATCATCACTGAAAAGAATCAGACAAGAAGAGACTAGAAGACTTCATAACAGATACTATGGTAAGACATGAGAAACGCTGTTAGAAAAGTTCGTGCAACTACTGACAAGAGATAAGCTGTTGCAATGTATCCTGGCATCACCAAAGAATGTTGGATAAGTTAGCTAAAACAAATGTTATTCACAAGAATAAGGCTAACAATCTGAAATCTAAGCTGGCTCTTTACATCAACAAGCTCGCTTAATAATAGAAAAATAACAATTCTATATAGCATTCAGGCTGAACTTTTAAGTTCGGCCTTTACTGTGTATAGACACTTGACTATCAAGTCTATCGTAAAAGTACAGAATCCACTTTCATTCTTCATTTTTCACGGTTTATTCTTCGCCAAGTCGACAAATTTCACTATATTTGCTCTGTTATTAAAGTTAGAAAGGCAATTATGAGCGAAGAACAAATCACTCCCCCAATAACGGGTCTTATTCTGCGGATAGTATCCAAGTATTGGAAGGTCTTGAAGCAGTGAGAAAACGCCCTGCGATGTACATCGGTGACATCAGCGTAAAGGGACTTCACCATTTGGTATACGAAATCGTTGACAACTCTATCGACGAAGCTTTGGCCGGCTATTGCGACCATATCGAAGTAACGATCAACGAAGACAATTCAATCACAGTACAGGACAACGGACGCGGTATTCCGGTCGACTATCATGAAAAAGAAAAGAAGTCGGCACTGGAAGTAGCAATGACCGTCCTACACGCCGGAGGTAAATTCGACAAAGGTTCCTTATAAAGTATCCGGAGGTTTGCACGGTGTAGGTATGTCTTGTGTAAACGCGCTGTCTACTCACATGACTACGCAAGTATTCCGCAACGGTAAGATCTACCAGCAGGAATATGAAATAGGCAAACCGCTATATTCGGTAAAGAGAAGTCGGTACTGCCGACATTACGGGAACCCGCCAGCAGTTTTGGCCGGATGATACCATTTTTACAGAAACGGTATATGATTACAAGATCTTGGCTTCACGACTACGCGAGCTGGCTTATGAACGCGGGTCTGCGTATCACTCTGACCGACCGCCGGGTAGTGAATGAGGACGGTAGCTTCAAAAGTGAACAGTTCTATTCGGAAGAAGGACTGAGAGAATTTGTACGTTTCATCGAGTCTTCACGCGAACACTTGATTAACGATGTCATCTATCTGAACTCCGAAAAGCAGGGAATTCCTATTGAAATCGCAATCATGTACAATACAGGATTCTCGGAAAAACGTTCACTCTTACGTTAATAATATCAATACGATTGAAGGTGGTACGCACCTCGCTGGTTTCCGCCGTGCACTGACCCGTACACTGAAAAAATATGCCGAAGACAGCAAGATGTTGGAAAAGGTAAAAGTAGAAATCTCAGGAGACGACTTCCGCGAAGGTCTAACTGCTGTTATTTCCGTAAAAGTAGCTGAACCTCAGTTTGAGGGACAAACGAAAACGAAGTTGGGTAACAACGAAGTCATGGGTGCCGTAGACCAGGCCGTAGGTGAAGTTTTGTCATACTACCTGGAAGAACATCCGAAGGAAGCAAAAACGATTGTAGACAAAGTGATCCTGGCTGCTACAGCACGCCACGCAGCAAGAAAAGCCCGTGAAATGGTACAACGTAAATCTCCGATGTCCGGTGGTGGTTTGCCGGGTAAGCTGGCAGACTGTTCGGATAAAGATCCGTCAAAATGCGAGTTATTCCTCGTCGAGGGTGATTCGGCAGGTGGTACCGCCAAGCAAGGACGTAACCGTATGTTCCAGGCAATCCTTCCGCTTCGCGGTAAGATTCTGAATGTTGAGAAAGCGATGTATCACAAAGCGCTGGAAAGTGACGAAATCCGTAACATCTATACCGCATTGGGTGTCACTATCGGAACCGAGGATGACAGTAAAGAGGCCAATATTGAAAAACTGCGTTACCACAAGATTATCATCATGACCGATGCCGATGTCGATGGTTCTCACATCGACACACTGATCATGACGTTCTTCTTCCGTTATATGCCGCAGATCATTCAAAACGGTTATCTGTACATCGCTACTCCCCCGCTCTATCTCTGCAAAAAGGGTAAAGTAGAAGAATATTGCTGGACAGATGCACAACGCCAGAAGTTTATTGATACTTACGGCGGCGGTTCGGAAAATGCAATCCATACACAACGTTACAAAGGTTTGGGTGAAATGAATGCCCAACAGTTGTGGGAAACGACTATGGACCCTGAAAACCGTATGTTGAAACAAGTTAACATCGATAATGCCGCAGAGGCCGACTACATATTCTCCATGTTAATGGGTGAAGACGTAGGACCACGCCGAGAGTTTATTGAAGAAAACGCAACGTATGCGAATATCGATACATAATATTAATTTTACGTTTTATAAACCAACCTCACATCTTACAACGAGGAAACGCCGATGGAGAAGGAGACATCCTTCGATCGGCGTTTTTCTTTTGCCCAAAGGGGCTTTCATATTCAAATCGATCAACCGCCCATCTCTTAATAAAACCTAACAGCAGAAACGTTTTCCATACAAAATCACTATCTTGCATAAAAAGCAAAGAAAACATAACTATGAAAATGAAAACTACTGCCCCCAATCCGTTATTTGCAAAGATCAGGTTGTTTCTTATTGTACTGACTTCCTGCGTGATCGCCACTTGTATTTTCTTGATTATTATTCATCCGGAAGCATGGATTATGCCGGCATGCGGAATTATTATCGCATTGTGTATTTTACTATATCAGCTATATTGCATACGCAAGAACCGGAAGAGAATTTAAATATACTGTTGCTTTTTCAGTTCTTCGGCAACAGTAACCAGTTCTTTGTACCATTCTTCACCGAACTTACGGATTAAAGGCTCTTTCAAAAACTGATATACGGGAAGATTCTCTTTTTTTCCCAGCAAAACCGCTGCTTTGCATACATCCCAACGATTATAATTCACCGCTTTATAAGGTCCGTAATCTCCAATGCGGATAGGATAAAGATGGCAGGATATCGGTTTATAGAAATCTGTTTTCCCCTCCCGGAAAGCCTTCTCAATAGCACAGTAGCAACAGCCTTTCTCATCATAGCAAGTAAACACGCAGTCCTTATTATTGACAATAGAAGTCACCAAGTCACCTTCCTGATCAGTATATACCACCCCCTGCTTTTCTATCACCGCACGTGCTTCCGAAGCCAGTTCGTCCCAGATAACCGGCAAAACCTCTTCCAGCTCCATCACCTCATCCAGCTCTACCGGAGCACCGGCATCACCTTCAATGCAACAAGCGCCCTTGCAGGCACCCAGGTTACAAAGAAACTTCTCCTGAAGTACATCAAGCGATACAACTACATCATTAATCTGAATCATAAACCTTATGTGAGACAAAAAGGGCGGAGTTCTACTCCGCCCTCCCAATTATAGAAATTTAAATTACTTAATCAAAACGTTTCCGTCCATTTCAGCCGGAGCTTCCAGACCCATAATCTTGAGAATAGTTGGAGCAACATCTGCCAAACGGCCGTTTTCTACTTTCGCAGCCTTGTTCTCTGTTACATAAACACAAGGAACAGGGTTCAAAGAGTGAGCCGTATTCGGAGTACCGTCTTCGTTCAGAGCGTGGTCAGCATTACCGTGATCAGCAATAATGATTGCTTCGTAATCCTGTGCTTTAGCGGCTTCGATTACATCTTTCACACAAGCGTCAACAGCAATAACAGCTTTCTCGATTGCTTCATAAATGCCGGTATGACCTACCATATCACCATTAGCAAAGTTTACTACGATGAAGTCATATTTGTTCTCATTGATAGCAGCCACCAATTTGTCTTTTACTTCGTAAGCACTCATTTCCGGCTTCAAGTCGTAAGTAGCCACTTTCGGAGACGGAACAAGAATACGATCTTCGTTGTCGTACGGAGTTTCACGGCCACCGTTGAAGAAGAATGTTACGTGAGCATACTTTTCTGTTTCTGCAATATGGAGCTGGTTCAGTCCCTTGGCAGCAAGGTATTCACCCAACGTATTAGAAACGTTTTCTTTGTCGAATAAGATGTGTACACCTTTGAAAGAAGCGTCATACGGAGTCATACAGTAATATTGCAGTCCCGGGATTGTACGCATACCAGCTTCCGGCATATCTTGTTGAGTCAGTACTACTGTCAACTCTTTGCACGGTCGTTACGGTAGTTGAAGAAGATTACTACATCTCCTTCTTTGATTGTTCCATCGAAGTTAGCATTCACAATCGGTTTGATAAATTCGTCTGTCACGCCTTCATCATAAGATTCCTGCATTGCCTGAACCATATCGGCAGCTTTCTTTCCTTCGCCCTTTACTAAGAAATCATAGGCTTCTTTCACACGTTCCCAACGCTTGTCACGGTCCATTGCATAATAACGGCCGATGATTGAAGCAATCTTTCCTGCTGACTTCTCGCAGTGCGCAGATAGTTCTTCGATAAAGCCTTTACCACTCTTCGGATCAGTATCACGACCATCCATAAGCAGTGGATGAATGTATTGTCAATATTATATTCTTTAGCGATGTCGCAAAGTTTGAAGAGATGAACGAGTGAGCTATGTACGCCACCGTTAGAAGTCAGCCCCATAAAGTGAACATTCTTTCCATTTTCTTTTGCATAAGAAAAAGCTGAAACGACTTCAGGATTTTTCAGAATACTATTATCAGCGCATGCACGGTTGATTTTTACTAAATCCTGATAAACCACACGTCCGGCACCGATATTCAAGTGACCGACTTCCGAGTTACCCATTTGCCCGTCGGGCAAACCTACGTTTTCACCGCTTGCCTGAAGCTGAGAGTGAGGGTAAGTATTCATCAGATAATCCCAGTAAGGAGTGGGAGTGTTGAAGATTACGTCATCTTTCTTTTGGTCACCTAATCCCCAACCATCGAGGATCATTAAAAGGGCTTTCTTACTCATAATATTTCAATATTTAAATTATCACTCTGATTTTCGGGCGCAAAGGTACAAAAAAGATGGTTACGTAAACGTTTAATCTATGTTAAGTTGCAGAGTAAAAGAATACAAGGCTATGGATATTTTCCTTACTTTGTAAGGATAGTATTAAACACGTTCATCAAAAAACTATTATTATGAAAGCAACCTTATTCTGCATTTTACTTGTAGTTATCGGGCATACTAAGTGCACAAACAATCGACAATCCTCCTTTCAAAGCCCGTTCGGGAAGTATCTCCAACATTACCCGCATAGAACGTACTCCAGAAAGTACACGAGTATACATACATGCTATTTTTTCGTCCGCACTGGTGGATTAAAGAAAAAGGAACAAGTTACCTGGAAGATGCAACCACCGGAAAGAAATATAAGTTTAAAGGTGCAGAAGGTATCGAAATCAATAAAGAAGTATATATGCCTGATTCCGGTGAAAAAGACTACGTGCTTATTTTCGAACCCCTGCCTGAAGAAACTCAAACGATCCACCTTCTCAGCCCGACTAATTATGAAGGGAATACATACGATATTTCCTTGATTCCGCAGAAAGGAAAGAATACTCCTCCACTAGCTGCCGTCAAGGGTAACTGGTTCAAGACAGACGGCTCCGGTCAGTGGGAATACGGAATTTACGATTCAATCACGATCATGAATAATCGGATATACACCAATGAAAGTATCCGCAAGAAAGGGAAACGAATTGAGATGACCGTTAAAGACAAACAAAATGGGACTATCCGTACATTGTTGATAACCCCGCAAAAGAGTGGCAACTGTATTATAAAAACAGACCAAACAAATGAATTATCGTATACCCGCCAAAAGGCTGCCATAAGCACAATAGAGCCGGACAATGGTTTTCAACAGTTCTTCCGTAAAGATACCGCCTGTCTGCAAGGATATATCGATGGCTACGACCCGCGTTTGGGATTCGAGACAGGACTTGTTTATCTATCAAATGAACTCACCCGTGAAGATTATCCTACTGTTGTGCAAATTGATAAAGACGGAAGTTTTACATGCAAGTTCGTTATTCATCATCCGGTAGAGCAATCATTAACCCTCAACAATGACTGGATTCCATTCTATATTGAGCCTGGACAAACTCTCACCATGTACATTGACTGGGAAGCAATCATGGCTCGAAGCCGCGCACGCGATCATTATTTTCCGATTAACAATATAGCATATATGGGACCGACAGCTCCCTTCTCCTATATACTATCCGATTTTAGCAAGTCTATTCCTTATCGGTACGAAGATTTATCCAAATCACAAAAGACACTTACTCCCAACCAATACAAGGAACACATGAGACCTATCATCGCACAATGGAAACATATTGCCGATTCCGTATGCCGGGTCTATACCACCCTCCCTGAAGGCAGTTTGCCTGATTAAAAACAAGGTAAAACTGCAAACAGGAAATGCATTCTTCGATTTTTGCAATGAGCAGGGATTATTATGCCAAACAAGATACGGCCAATCAAGCCTTAAAAGTAAAGGAAGATGATTCGTATTACGATTTCCTAAAAGAGATGCCACTTGACGATAAAACAATTCTCGCAGATGAGAAAGCGGACGTCTTCACCAATCGCTTTGAATTTATGGCTCCCCTCCAAAAAGCTTATTCGGACGAAGTCGAAGGATCGGTGGAGATTCCTTTTACTTACCCAGAAAGCCTCCTCTTTGACATTCCTGAAAGAAAAAAGGAGTGAAACTTAATGCTGAACAAGAAGCGATAAGGCAAAAACAGGAAAAAACTTGCCGGACAAGAAATAAAAATAACGCTTGCAGAACTTCAAGAAGATGACAGGAAGACCAGTGCTCTATTTAAACAAGAAGAAAAACTGGTAAAAGAATACATGGACTATATCAATAAACAGAAACCTTCTCAAAAAGAAAAGTCACAGCAAGAAGAAGATAGGGCCAGCATAGCAAAAATGGAACAGAAATATGAAGAGAAGAAAAATGCCATTATCGCCCGGCTATGCAATACTCCCAATCCCTCTACTCTGGCAAATAGCCAAAGTACGCCGTCTCACTTATGACCTACAAAATATAAAAACAAAAAAATTGCCCGTGAATATATAGACAGCCTCAAGCAAGAATTTACCGCCCCCTTCTTAGTTGCCGAAACTGAACAATTGTTTGAAAATGCTTATCCTTCGGAAGATGCTAAATCATACCAACTCCCGGAAGGCAAAGCAACCGACATTTTCCGCAATATCATCAAGAATCATCCGGGCAAAGTACTATTTGTTGACTTTTTGGGCCACTAGCTGCGGGCCTTGCCGTAGCGGAATAGAAGCAACAGCAGACTTGCGCAAGAAGTACAAAAGATCATCCGAGTTCCAGTTTATTTATATCACCGGAGAAAGAGAATCTCCGGCAGGAGCCTTTACAAACAATATGTCGAAAAGCATCTGAAAGGAGAAGCAAGTTATTATGTCACCGGAACGGAATATAATTACCTGCGCCAACTTTTCCATTTCAACGGCATTCCTCATTACGAACTCGTAGAGAAAGACGGCAGTATCTCCAATGAAAAATTAAGTAGTTACAGTATCGGACAATATTTGAAGAAACGTTTCGGTACTTCCGAACCTTCGGAAACAGAGCAGCACGCAGAGTAAGTGCGGACTGCAAACAATAGAAATTCGAAAAAAACGGTGCAAAAGAATGGAAGCCAGCTTGATTTTCCGTACCTTTGCACCGCTTTTAAATTAAAATCATAGAAATATGGACGATTCAAACCCGCGAACGTGCACAACTAGTATTAATTAAAGCGAACAGAGTCATTGAAACCTGGTGCTCTGCTCGTGTAAAACAAACGAAAGGAGGCAATAAGATGAGAACGTATCTTTATTGTGAAGCCGGCTTTGTGGAAAAAGCTCAATGGCTTCCTAACAGCTGGGTAAACGTAGTATGCCCAAACAATGATGACTTTGAATTTCTAACTCAAACTCTCAACGTACCCGAATCATTTCTTAATGACATAGCCGATACGGACGAACGTCCGCGTACGGATACGGAAGGTAACTGGCTGTTAACGATTCTGCGTATCCCTGTGCAAAACAAGCAGAACGGAAGCCTGCCTTTCGCCACTGTACCTATCGGCATAATCACCAACAACGAGATTATAGTATCCGTATGTTATCATAACACCGATTTACTACCGGATTTCATCGAACATACCCGTAGGAAAGGTATTGTAGTCCGTAATAAACTCGATCTAATTCTCCGGTTGATTTACTCTTCCGCCGTATGGTTCCTGAAATATCTGAAACAAATCAATATAGATATCAGTGCAGCAGAGAAGGAGTTGGAACGCAGCATCCGTAACGAGGACCTGCTCCGGCTGATGAGACTGCAGAAAACATTGGTCTTACTTCAATACTTCCATCCGTGGAAATGAAGTAATGATAGGAAAATTAAGGACTATTTTCCAGGATACGGATTATCTGGACACTGAACTAGTGGAAGATGTGATTATCGAATTGAAACAGGCACTTAACACGGTGAATATTTACAGTGACATTCTCACTGGGACAATGGACGCCTTCGCCTCCATTATCTCAAACAATGTGAACACTATCATGAAACGTATGACCAGCTTGTCTATCGTCTTAATGCTCCCGACATTGATTGCCAGTTTTTATGGCATGAACGTAGATATTCATCTGGAAGAAGTGCCCTTTGCTTTTTCTTTGATTGTACTCTTCTCTATCGGATTGTCCACGCTGGCGTTTGTGATATTCAGAAAGATCAAATGGTTCTGATCTTTCACTTAACATTATAGAATATTACCTTTACCGTTACAGTATTACTGAGACGATAAAGGTAATATCTATTAAATCTTCAAAACAATCTTCCTATTCCAACGAAAGATACTCTATAACAGGGAGCCATTCTGTATTATCACATCCATTATCTCCTCTCATGGATACCATAAACTGAACTTCATCTCCTTTATTGACCGAAACCGTATTAGTTCCCATATCTACAAAATTTTGATTGGAGCTTTCTATTGTCATACTCCAAAACGGAATCTGATAGTTCTTTCTGACAGATACATCAACTCCGTCTCCACAAGTACCCGGACGACGTACTTTTCCACGAACCAGAATTTTACCCGAAGCTGGAGCCTTCCATATCAAAATAGGTTGTTTATTGACATCCGGGTGCATAGCAGCAGCCATTTGTGGGAAGTTACGTACAGGATTAGTGTCCGTACGTTGCCAACCAATGTAACAATATGTGTCAACATCCCAAAAATTACGGGAACTATTCCACAAAAGTTCTTTCATCTCACTGCCATCCAAATATTTATAATACCAATCGAAACGTCCTTGCTCACTACTGAATCCACTAAACTCTGTTGAAAAATCCCAAACTTCACCTACCCATGTTCCATTCTTCAAATTAGGAGACACATTTATATTACTTGTATAAACATTTGTCGTCACTTTATCTTCAGCTAAAAAAGAAAGGCCTTCACTATTTCTCACATTTATAAAATCCACACCAGAAACTTCCGCTTGAGTTGTTCCATAAATGATACCTCCAAGAGTTCCTCCATAATTAATGTACACATCTTCAATTCTGACATTTCGTATAGTTCCTGTCCCTTCATCTACTACAAAACGAAACAGACTATTCTGAGGAACTTTCACATCTACACGAATATCCTTATAAACGACCCCATCGACTACTCCCTCATTATGAGGTTCAATAGCCATTACAGCTTCCAGCTGCCACACATTCGGACGTGAAATATTAAGAACATCTATCCTCTCATACCGAATATTACGAATGTCCTGATTGGTTTCATAACCTATTGTCATGGGATTAGAGGAATCACACCAAACTACACAGTTTCGAAAAGTTACATTCTCACAAGTTTGAGGGACGGGCATTTCGTTTATAAAATCTCTTGCCTTGACAGCCAATATATCATCATGCCCCCGAAAAAAACTATTCTCAACCAGTACATCATGGCAACCCGTTATATCACAGCCATCCGAACTCATCCCATGAGATATTGTATGTACATTATCTATATGTATGTTATTACTTTGATACATGGCAATAGTCCAAACTTTAGGATGCATCACATTAATACCTTCGATTTTAATATTATTACTTTTCTTATTAATACAAACAATACGTCCTTCATCCCCCAAGCTAGTCAGATGTTCTCCACAAATCACACCACGCCCGCGAATAGTGACATTCTGAAGTTCCACCCCATAAAAACGACCATATACAAAAGCTCCTCCTGCAATATAATATATTTTATTACTTTCGAGTTTATAAAATTTATGCTCATAAACTCCAGGAGCAAAATATACGACATTAGGGTCATCTTTCGAAGGAGCATCTATTTCCGGAGGGTTAGCAAAAATATAAAGATTCTTAGTTGCACTACTACCATTTTCTGAATCACCATTGATCTTAACAAAATATTGTCCCGGCTCACGAATAACAAAAGAAATCTCACTACCATTCACTTTAGGAACTATTTGTGCTCTTGACGGAAGAATCTCAACAGAACTAACAGAATAGTTAGGTTTTACTTTTATCGCAACCGAACCTTTAAAATCGAAATAAGCATATTCAGGATATACGCTTCCATAATCACCTCCGCCTGTGGCTTCCGTACGATAAACAAAACAAGACTGATCGTTCACCCAAACAGAATGGTCCATTCCAATTACATTCTGTGCCAAATTGCCAGGAGCCGGATATAATTGAAGATATTCAGTCTCAACCGGTTCGTCACCTTCATTGTCACTTCCACCATTTCCTTCATTGTCTTTAACCGCTTTATCGCTACACCCTGCTAAAAACAGAATGGTAGACATTGCGATAGAAACAAATATATCTAATATATGTACCATAATACTTTTTTAATATTACAAGTTAATTCTTATATTACTATTTCATCATATAAAATTTTAAAAATACCACCTTCCATTATATCTTTATGCGAAATACTATTTCCAGTCAGTTCTTTACCGTTCAGTTCTATCTTTCTCACATGAATATTTTCAAGAGAGTAATTCACGGTCTCAACAACAAATCGCTTATTATTTCCCAATTCAATTGTAATTCTCGGAAGTTGTGGAGCACCCAAAATATATTCTCCGCCGCAAGGATTTACCGGATAGAATCCCATAGCAGAAAAGACATACCAAGCAGACATTTGTCCACAATCATCATTACCACAAAGTCCATCAACACGATCAAGATATTTTGTCTTACAAATATAATTCACCAGTTCTTCCGTCTTTGAAGGTTTACCAGCCATTCTATACAGATAAGCCACGTGATGACTAGGTTCATTCCCATGAGCATATTGCCCGATCAGGCCGGTCACATCCGAAGAAAAACCTTCATTATGCACCACTTCTTTCAATATAAAAAGAGAATCCAATTTAGTAATAAATGCATCTTCTCCTCCCAACATATTAATCAAACTATCAGGCTCGTGCTGAACATGCCATGTATATTGCCAGGCATTTCCTTCTGTATAATCTCCTCCAGAAGTGCTCTCATGTGATATAACTAATTTATCAAACGGTGTCCGCCAGTTTCCTTTTGAGTCCTTCGGCCGCATCAGACCGGCTTCTCTGTCAAATAAGTTTTTTATAGTAACCAGCCCGTTTAGTAAAGAAACGGTAATCATCTTCTTTACCAAGAGCTTTTAGCTAATTGTGCGGCACAATAATCATCATAACATGATTCCAATGTTCTCGACACACTCTCATCTTTTATTGATATCAAACGGCAGATATCCATATTGATCATAAACATCCCAATTTGATTTAGGCAAATTTGTAAGCAAAGATGTTCTTATAGCAAGTATGCTTTCTCCACATCAAAACCACGGAAACCTTTCAGATAAGCATCCACAATAACAGGCACAGCATGATTTCCAATCATAGTGTAAGTTTCTCCGCCCCACAAAGCCCAGATTGGTAAAAAAGCCTTGTGTATCAAATTGCTTTAACATAGAATTCACAAAGTCATTTACTATTTCAGGCGAAACAATAGTATATAATGGATGCGCAGCCCTGTAAGTATCCCACAGAGATAACGTACTATAAAATGTTGGTTGGTCAGTATCAGCTATATTGTTAGGTTGAATAAATAATCGATACATTGCCGTATAGAATATCCTTTTCTGTTCAGTCGTACCTTTCACATTTATTCGCGATAAAAACTTATGCCACTCCTTATGAGCCACTTGCTTGACTGCATTGAAATCCCAACCGGGCAATTCAGTTTCCAGATTTCTCTTTGCACCTTCAATACTAACTGACGAAAGCGCTACCTTCACCAACAGCTCCTCCCCCTTCTTCAAATCAAAATCAAGTACATAACGCGGAGCTTGTTCCCGAATATCACGTAAAGGAAGCTTATGCTTTTGTTTGTAAGGCCTATTAAATTCAATCGTATAATAATAACAACGCTCAATCCAAGATTTAGTACGAGCAAAGCCTACAATGCGGGTCGACGATTCGAAAAAGTTGTTCCGCATTCAGCACATATTGATGAAAAGTATTTTCATCACCTACCATTCCATTTTGAAAATCAATCAGTAACCGAGCCGAATCATTAGTATTAAAAGTATAACGATGTATCGCAACATGCGGGCTAGCTGTCATCTCGGCATTCACCTCATAATCATCGAGATATACCATATAATATCCCGGTTCAGCAAACTGGTTCTTTTTCTGATAACCACTAGCATATTCTTTCTGCTCCATATCGCCCGTATATGGCAACATCAACAAATCACCCAGATCAGGACAACCGGTACCATTCACTCGTGTTTGAGAAAATCCATAGAGTACTGTATCTTTATACTGATACCCTCCTGTATAGTCCCACGAACAATTACCACTTTGTGGTCCTACTTGAATAAGCCCAAACGGAAAACAAGCATTCGGAATGCAATGCCCAAACTCAGCTGCACCGACAAACGGATCAACGTACTGAGTATTACTCTCGACGTTTGAATGTACTGAACAAGCACTCAAACAAAAAGATAAAGAGAAAGCAGATAATAAGTTCTTCATAATTTTAATGTTTACGGATCATTGCTGCATATCCCCCTCCAGATACCATTTGAACGGGTAATACAGTATTCTTATTCACTTGTATCGTTTCTATTGAGAAATCTTTAGCATTACGCGTGGCATTTATGCCATCTTTCCAAATCTTGATTTGATATTCTCCCTTCAGGTAAAAAATCAAGTTTTATAGAAAGCCCTCCCGAGAGTCTGAATTTGTCATACACCCAATATACCATTGTCCATCAAACGCCTGTCTTGCTATTGAAACATATTCTCCAACTTTACAATCCAACGGAATAGTCTGTTTCCAGACAGTAGGAACTGTTCGCAGAAATTCCATACATTCTGGTTCTGCAAGATATTTTGTAGGACTATCCGACAACATTTGTAACGGACTTTCATACACAACATACATAGCCAATTGATGACAACGCGTACCTATGCTCATCGGTTCATTCCAATTAGGATACCATTCCTGTTTATGAGCGTTCTCCATCGCACCTGGCGTATAATCCATAGGTCCTGCAACCATACGATTAAAAGGCAATATCAGATTATGGTCAGGATTAATAGCTTTATCACGATCGCCTTTACACTGTTCCTGCCCATAAACACCTTCAAATGTCACCACATTAGGATACGTGCGATACAATCCCGTAGGTTTATAGCAACCGTGAAAATCGACTAACAATTTATACTTAGCCGCTTCTCTGGAGACTCTCGTATAAAAACCAACCATTTCCTGATCATCACGGGACATAAAATCAACTTTTATGGCTTTAATGCCCCATTTCGAAAATTGTTTCAACGCCTCATCCAGTTTCTCATCTAGCCGTACCCATGTACACCATAAAACAAGACCCACATTCTTAGATCTGCCATACGCTGAAAGTTCATCCATATCAATATCCCGGGAAAGCTTCATGATATCAGACAAATCATACCATCCTTCATCCAGCACTACATACTCAAGCCCGTTCGATGCTGCAAAATCAATCAAGTATTTATAGGTTTCAGTATTCATCCCAGCTTTGAAATCGACTTTGTAGATATTGCAGTTATTCCACCAATCCCACAACGCCTTTCCCGGTTTCACCCATGCAAAATCATCCTTTGCCGGAGTTGCAAGCTGATAAACAAGTGTATTGTTCAACAAGTCCTTATCTTCTCTTGCAAGAGCTATCACCCGCCACGGGAACTCTGTCGGTGAAGAATACCAAGCTATAAAATTCTCCCGAGAATGTACGTATTCATCCCTGTCCCCTTTATTTCCTTCTCTTTCGGATAATGAGGAAAAAACAGCCCTTAGTTTTCCTCCTATCGAACTTTCAAGCCACATACCCGCATAATCCAATAAGTTTGCTTCCGTTATTAACACTTTTACCCCATTGATATCAAAAAGGACAGGAAGACAAGCTAGTTTTTTAGCTCCCAAATTCTCTAAAGTACATTTCGTAAACTTTGGTTCATTACCTGAATAAAAACTTTTTTCTCCCGGATACCAAACAACATCTTTCTTATTGAACATAAATTCGGCAACTTCATCCGTGACCTTATATTCACCCTTTATATTAGATAACCAACGCCACGAAACGCCGTTATCATACGCCCGCCATTCCAAAGAAATACGATCGGAAAAATCTATTCGTAGTTGATTATATATATCAGCTATCATTGAAGCCTTTTGGGATACCACCGGATGTAGGACAGTATTTACAGATGAACGGCTTACCTTTCTTACCTTTAATCTTTTTATCCGCAGACATATCTGTCAAAAAGCAATCTTCGCCTGCTTTAACAATCGATTTTCCATCCATTATCACATTGAAACCAATCGAATCCGATATCCCAATTGTTACTGATACCCGGTGATCCGGCGAATGCAATATATAATCTTTGGCAAAGGTTCCAGTAGACAGCATTATCAAGACCAATAACGCAGAGGTTCGCAGATATATTTTTTTTCTTCGCATAATCCATTTTTTTGTGGAACACAAGGTACAGAAAATACCTCTATACCTTAGTGTTCCGATGTTTATCATTTTATTTTGTTCTAGCCAATCTTAATCCTGTAGGCCACGCCCTTTCACTAGAGGCTGTACCCAACGCGAATATGTCAGATATACGGTTCCACCCCAATTCCAAATAGAACCACCACGTTTTATCTTGGCATACTGTCCCCATTGAACAGGAATATCATTCGATAATTCTTCGGAGTTTCCATATGCAGTATGCCATTCCCAGTGCTCTGCTACATTACCGTTCATATCATAGAAACCTAAGCTATTCGGTAGTTTAGTTGCAATTTTCTTCAAGGCCTGTCAGTAGTACCTTCTCTGATCCATCCATATAACTGAAGTTCTGAATAATCATCGGTTCCTGCATATTTCGTTCTGTGCTCTGCACCGCCTCCGGCTGCATATTCCCCATTCTGCCTCATTAGGCAAACGATATCCTTTAGCGTTCCAATCACACACGACACGTTCTTTCAATATTATTTTTGGTATATCCAATTATCCGGGTCTGTTTCTCCGTTAATAGAATAACATGGAGACAATCCCTTCAAAAAAACTCAACTTGTTACAGAATACGATAGCATCATACCAGGTTATATTCGATACGGGATAATAATCATCCACTGGTGAAGGACAATCCGTACAAGTAGGATTGTAATTCATCACTTCTACCCATAACTTCTGTGTGGTTTCCACTTTGACAAATAAAATGCCGGAACGCTTACCAGAAATGTAGGTCCTGATTCATTTCATCATTGCCTCCCATTAGAAAGTAGCGGACTCCATTAATATCATATCCAATCCATCATCCACATAAGACGGAGTAAACAAAATTCATTTCCATATTGTGTACCAATCTCATTAGTTGCATAAGCTCGTACATGATAAATCTTTACCAGCCTGCAATCCGGAAAGTTCACTACTAAACGCTCCCATTCCTGCCCCATCTACAGTATAATTGTCAGCTAAAGTAGGTTCCTTTGTAGTAGACCAGCAAATCCCTCGGGCTGTGACAGCCGCTCCTCCATCCAAAGTAACATTACCTCCAGATTTTGCAGTAGTAGATGTGATATCCGTTACAGATAAAGTTGATAATGTCGGCAATACAGGCTGTATAGTAGAGAATGAAATTTCCTCTCCATAAGCAGTTCCCGCAAAATTAGTTGCATAAGCACGCAGATAATAGGTTACTTCCGGAGTCAGTCCTGTCAATGTGCTGATAAATTCACCTGTGCCTGTTCCGTCTACAGTCTTATTATCTTCAATAGTAGGATTATGATCCGTAGACCAACAGACACCACGAGCAGAAATGACATCATCACCATCCTTTGTGACATTTCCACCACTGATCGCAGTAGCACCAAAAGCATTAGTCACATGTGCCGATACAACAGTTGCCAATGTCGGATTCTTTGTCGTTATGGTATATTCTTCACCATAAACCACGCCTTTCTCATTAGTGACAAAGGCACGTATGTTATAGGTTTTACCAGGAACCAGCCCTGTGATAACATGTTGGAATGTCCCTTTTCCTGTTCCACAAAGTTTCTTGTCATTATCAGTTGTCGGGCTTTCAGTTGTAGCCCAGCAGACTCCCCCTTTCTGTTATATTTCCACCTCCATCGGACATTACGTGTCCGCCAGCCAATACAGATGTGGCTTTGATATCCGTCGGAGCCACAGTCATGATCCGAGGAAGCATTACAACTTCCGAATTATTTTTCTCGTCGTCACAAGCGTACAGACAGAGTAATCCTGCTATGCATACCAGCAGATGATATATTTTTGTTTTCATGTTGTTTATTCTCCCGTATTGATTGTTACTTCCATTACTTCACTGTAATTGACATATCCGTTTGTCTTGGCTCCGATCCTGAAATAAACCCCTGTTACCATTTACCTGTATTTTTATACTTATTAGTTTGATAAGTATTATCTGTTGCTAAATTAAAAAGTAAATGTCCCATTCTCACTACCAGTACTTTCCGTTAGTTTCCGGCTATAATGGCTACTTACATCATCAACCAACTTCTGATAATCCCAATAAGCATATACCTCCGTCAATTTATAAGCCGGATCGTTCTTACTCACCTTGTAGCTTAAAGTAACTACTTCTCCATTCGCTTCAGCCGATGCTTCGATACGAGAATACGGAATAACAATAATATCCAGTTTCGTCTGTCCTTTTTACTGTGGTTGTATACTCTCCTACAGTTTGAAACGGACCGGTTGCAGTAACAGAATAATCACAATTAAAAACTTTTGTATTAGCATACGATCCATCCTGCTTAGCGTAAAACCCTACAGGCTGTGTAGCTTTTGTTCCAATCTCCATGATTCTAATAATCGTTCCCGTTGAACCTTCTACCGGCAATGGCACAGGTTTACCCGTCTGCTGATCAATGATTAACCCATACAATCCACCATTCGGTGCATCATAATTATCCTTTTCACATGCTGCCAGTATACCTCCTATTAGAACAATGATTCCTATTAAATATTTAGTTTTCATAACTTACAAATTGAGTTTAGTTTAGAAATTCCGGATTCTGAATCAAACTAGGATTTGAATTCATATCATTTCCTGAGAATTTAGTATAATAGTTTTTCTCTGTAAAGACACGCTGCCGTTTAGGCAAATCATTAGCAACTTCAAACACGTACTTTCGAATACGCAAATCAAAGAAGGGATGTAGCCCTGCCCCACGGAAACCGTTAAGACCACCCTGATCTACCGGTAGATGTGCAATACGCCACCTTTTCATATCCCAAAAGCGATGCCCTTCAAAAGCTAATTCCACCTGACGTTCGTGCCTTACTTTCTCCACATCCACTACCGCAAAAGGAGTTACCACTCCAGCCCTATCCCGTATTTTTTTAATAGCCTCAAAAGCTTCAGTCTGGTACTTACCCATTTCCACAGCAGCCTCAGCTAGATTCAGATAGACTTCAGCCAATCTGAAAATCGGGAAAAGATGTTTCGGTCTTGCCGAAATCCCATTGTGACTTCAGTCTTCAGATTCTCATTGACAAACTTACGAATATTGAATCCTGTTTTCGAAGCATCTCCTGTATATGTACCTCCATCTTTACCAAAAATGGTATCTTTACGTTGTGTTTCAGGATCAATATATGTCTCCAACAAGTAAGAAGGACCGGGAGCGCTTTGGGCATAATATTTGGAACCATCTTTCAAAATCAATCCTCTTTGAAACTGCATTGTTGAGCCCAACAAAGAAGAACCCGGTACATAAATGGAAGCTAAGAATCGAGGATCTTTCCCTTGAAACATTTCATACGTTGTTTCGAATGACTGTCCAATATCTATCTTTCCTTCCGAACCATCCTGATATTCAAAAGCTTCGACCATTTCAAAAGTAGGAGTGATGGATCCCCAACGGCAATAAGAATAAGGCAAATGTTTCTTATCGTATGAATTTCCCAATCCCGTAGCTACGTCAAAAAGTTTCTCGAAGATGTATTCTCCATTATCTTTTTGTAACGAACAATTTATTAAAATTCTGTTCCTTGTCCGGTATCTGGTTAAATAATTTGTAAGGTCCTTTTTTAATAATAAAATCCGCAGCATCATAAGCAATTTGATAGAACTCATCTGCCTTAGAACTTTCAATACCAGTAAGTTTACCCAGTCCCACTTTACCATATTTAGCAATAGAACCAGCATATAACGCAGCACGTGAACAAAGGGCCAAAGCAGCATATCTCGTCACTCGGGCTTTTTCAGTAGTTCGCACCTCGGGTAATGCTTCGGCAGCCTCTTTACAATCCTTGATAATAAATCGAAAAATTTCTTCTTCCGTTGAAACGGGGAACTTCCAATTCAGCTAACGATTCTTTACCCGTATACTGCTGCGGTTTATCAATAAGAGGTACACCACCATATCTTTTTTTTACCAAAGTAAAATAAACCCAAGCTCTCAAGAATTTGACTTCACCAATTGTTGTTTTCTTCTCATCCTCATTCATCGGAGCATCGATTATTTTCTCCAGAAAGTCATTGCAATTTCTTATCAGTCGATAAGATTCTGGATACACGGAACGTACATTTCCTTCTCCTCCCTGATCCCCCTGAATATAAATGTAATTACCTAAAAATTCATCCGGATACTCAAAAACTGCATTATATTGATCAAAAGCAGGTTCTTTCTGAAATCCCGCCGTACATTCATCCGACATGGCAGACAGGTCCATGCTACGCCATGAGTAGTCTCCATAGAAATAGCTAAAGTCCTCAATAATCATACTATTATACATATTTGCAAGTATGCCCGTTATAGCTGCCGGATCGTTCCAAACATCCTTTGGAAGTATTTTTATTGTTCGACTTTATATCACTGAAAGAGTCCATACAACCTGACGTTGAAAAGAGTACTGCCGCCGTAACAATTATATTAATCCATTTATTCTTTTTCATACCAGATAGTGTTTTTTAAAATGATAAAAACTTAAACCGAAATTATACATCTTAGCTTGCGGATAATACCATGCATTAGAGTTATTATTTTCCGGGTCGATATTCTTCATTAACCAACCTTTGGTAAATGTCAGCAGATTACTGCCATTAAAGAATACTCGTATCTTATCGACTCCTATCTTTGAAGTCAGGCCCTTAGGAACAGTGTAGCCTATTTCCAGATTCTTTAACCTCAAATAATCCGCATCCAATAGATAATATGAATTTACCTTTTCGTTATTGGCAAATCCGGCCTTCCGCACCGGCGGTAATTTACCAATAATCCATTCACTCGCAGGATCTTTTGAATCAACGCGGTGAGAACGTTCTATCCAGATAGCCATACCGTTTAACTGTTTCCTTCATTCATAAAACTCTGATAAAATGCAGAGCCCAACTGAATTTTTATGTCCTCCGGCTCCCTGAAACAATACATTTACATCAAATCCTTTCCAGGCAGCAGTCAAATTTAACCCGAAATAAATAAAAGGCGTATTTCCTAATCCGATAACAGAAACATCATTATCGTCAATAATGTTATCACCATTCAAATCTTTATACTTAAAAATCCCCTGGTAACAAAGATTTGTTTCCATTACTATCCTGAACAGGAGAATTTAGTATTTCTTCGTAATCTCGGAATTGACCAATCATTGTATATCCCCATGTGAGATCTTTATTACGATCATTCGAGTTATTACGCCAGTTTGTATATTTATTAGAATCCGGTGCACGCTCCACATACTTATTACGACTCGGTAATAGTAGCATTTGATTTCACTCCGTATGTAAAATCCCCTATTGTATTATTATGTCCCAATACCAATTCAAAACCTCTAGTCATATCCGAATT
>VOFK01000158.1_pt1 | contig 69334 bp, 74 predicted proteins | sample 5384121 | NCBI WGS metagenome assembly VOFK01 (sample SAMN12384730, study PRJNA508395) | human gut metagenome | isolation source: healthy gut J | host: Homo sapiens | reverse complement strand
AAGCCCAGATAGATGACCGGGATCGTCACGGCGTATTTCAGCGTATCGGCAGTTTTCGACAGCGTAAACATCACCATCTGGAACGGCACGACCATCGAAAAGACGCAGAGATAATAGACCATGCGGCAGAATTTGCTGTCCACACGCGCGATGTACCACGCGGCCATCGACGTGCAGAGCAAAATCAGCGCGGTCGAGACGATGGTGATAAATAAGCTGTAGCCGGCGGATTTTAAGAACGGGTAGTTGCCGAACGTCAGGCCCTTGATGAAGTTCGCCCAGCCGGCAAAGCTCTCCGCGTTCGGGAAGGGGCGAACGTGTCGGTCTTGACATAGGTGTTGAGCTTGAAGGAGTTGATGACCACCGTGAGGACCGGCAGCACATAGATGACGCAGATGACGCCGAGCACGATGGAGAGGATCGTCTTGCGGCGGGCTTCTGCGGAAAGAGAGTGCTTGTTCATTACTGCTGCACCTCCTTTTTGCGGTTGGCACTGAGCTGGAGAAGACCGATGGTCGCGACGAGGATGAAGAACAGCACGGCCTTGGCCTGCGCGGTGCCGCGCGAGTTGGCATTCTGCCCGTAGAACGTGTTGAGAATGTTCAGCGCGAGCATTTCGGTCTCTTTGATCGAGCTGCCGTCGGACAGGATGGTATAGGGCTGGCCGCCCGTGAGGGCGAGGTTCTGGTCGAAGAGCTTGAAGCCATTCGTAAGAGAGAGGAACGTGCAGATGGTGATGGAGGGCATCACATTCGGGATCGTGACTTTCCAAAGCGTCTGCCAGCGGCTCGCGCCGTCGATCTTCGCGGCCTCGAGCATGTCCTCGGGCACGGCTTGCAGGCCCGCGATGTAAATGATCATCATGTAGCCGATCTGCTGCCAGCACATCAGGATGATGAGACCCCAGAAGCCGAGCTTCGTGTTGAGCAGGATCGACGTGCCGTAGCGCGAGAGGATGCCGTCGAAGATCATCGACCAGATGTAGCCGAGCACGATGCCGCCGATGAGGTTCGGCATGAAGAACACCGTGCGGAAGAGATTGCTCCCCTTGATGCCCTGTGTGAGGGCATAGGCCACGGCGAAGGCCAGCACGTTGATGAACACGAGCGATTATGACGGCAAACAGCGCCGTGAACCAGAACGAATGCACAAAGCTCGCATCCTGGAACGCGCGGCGGTAGTTTTCAAGGCCGACAAAATGCGCGTCGCTCGTGACTTTGAATTTGCAGAAGGAGAGATAGATGCCCTTGCAGAACGGATAGACAAAGCCGATGATGAACGCGCAGACCATCGGCCCCATAAAGAAAGCGGGAACCAGCGGCGGATCGGGCGGCGGATCATCGAGCTGTTGACCGCAGCGTTGCTGTGCTTATGTTTCAATTCGATCAACTCCCAGCCAAAGATAGAATATTGCTTTTGTTTCTGCACGGCGGGCGCTTCATGCGGCGCTCGCCGTGATATGCAGGGAGGGACGGGCGAAATCGCCCGCCCCTCTCATTTGTGCTTTTCAGATGCGCTTGCTTTTTTAAAAGCGGCTTAGCCGTTGGCGGCAGCGTACTGCGTGGCCCAGCCGTCGACAAACGCGGTCTTGACGAGCTCCCAGTTGGCATCGCTCTGGTCGGCGTCGTACTGGTTCATCGCGGAGACGAGCGCAGCGCGGTAAGCATCAACGTTCGGCTGGAAGTTGGTGACCCAGGGCATGATGTAGTTGCCGTTGGTGGTGTAGTCGTTGGCGTCGGCGAGGAAGCCGTTGGTGGATTCGGCAGCCTGCTTATAGGGCATGGCGGCGAATTCATCGACCAGCATACGGGAGGCCTCGGGATCGGTGACCATCCAGTTCATGAATTCGAGCGTAGCCTGAATGTCTTCCTCGGAAGCCTTGGCGTTGACAGCCCAGCAGTTCTCGGTGCCGCAGTTGAGACCCGCGTTCTCTTCGCCCGCAACACCGCAGTAGAACGGGATCATGGACAGGTTGTCAAGACCGTACTGACCGTCGCCGGTACCGGTGAGCTTGGCCCACTCCCAGGAGCCGTTCTGATAGAACACGGCCTGCTCCTTGCCGAACTCGTCCGCCGCGTCAAAGCCGCCGGCAGCGAGATCAGCAGGATTCACGGCGCTGTTGTTGATGTACAGATCCCACAGGTTCTTGTAGTTCTGCATGTAGGTACCCTTGATGGAAGACGGGCATTCCTTCCAGGCGTCGGGATCGTCCACGGACTCGTAGTAATACTCGAGGTTCGCGAGGTGGCCGGTGAAGCGCCAGCTGGAGTCGCCGCTCATGGAAGAGGAGGTGAAGGCGTCGAAGCCGAGCTCGGCAGCGCGGGCGTGGATGTCCTCCGCGACGGCCTTGAGAGTCTCAAAGTTGGTGATGTCGCCAAGCGTGTAGCCGGCCTTTTCGAGCAGGTCTTCGTTGACGATGATGCCGTAGCACTCATAGCAGTAGCCGATGGAGCAGAGCTTGCCGTCGGCGTCGTAGAGGTTGTAGGCGTCGGTGTTCAGCTCGTTGGCAATGGCGGTGCCGGTCAGGTCATAGCAGTAGTCGCCCCAGGTGTCAACAGCGGCCTGGTTGCCCACGACGAACAGCGTCGGGGGGAGCGGACTTGTCCATCTCGGCGGTCAGGGTCTCGTTGTAGGTGCCGGAAGCGGCGGTCACGACGGTGACGGGCACACCGGTCTTCTCGGTGTACATGGCGGCGACCTTCTGCAGGGTCCCGTCGGCTTCGGGCTTGAAGTTCAGCCAGTAGACGCGGCCGGAGGCGGTATCGCCGTCGCTGTTGTCAGCGGAGTCATCCTTCTTATCGCCGCAGGCGACGAGAGAAAGCGCCATGACAAGAGCAAGGATCATTGCAAGATACTTTTTCATTTCATCAATACTCCTTTTCAAATTTATTTTCACGCGGTTCCCGCGGGAAAATCAGTGCTTGAGCTGCCGCACGGACGCACCCTCGCGCAGCGCGGTCGGCAGAGTGACATGGCGATGAACGCCGCGTCCCTCGATGATGTCGAGCAGGATCTCGACGCTCGCCTCTCCCATGGCGGTCATGGGCTGGCAGAGGGTGGTGAGCATGGGATGAATGTATTCCGAGACGCTGATGCCGTCGATGGCGATGACGGAGCAGTCCTCGGGGATGGAGCGGCCGCTTTCGCGCAGGGCGCGCATCGCGCCAATGGCCATGTCGTCCGCGATGGCGAACACGGCGGTAAAATCGGCGGGGGAGCGCAGACGCTTTTGCATGGCGGCATAGGCGTTGGCAATGGTGAAGTCTTCGGCGCAGATCAGGTCTTCCGGATGCTCTGTTAAGCCGAAGTCGCGCAGCGCGCGCTGATAGCCAAGGTAACGGAGCTGGGAGATCGAACTGTCGTCGGGGGCGGCGGTCAGCACGGCGATGCGGCGGTGACCGTTTTGGTAAAGCTCGCTGACCGCGCGGTAGGCCTCCTGCTCGTCGGCGATGGAGACGGAGGAGTACGACTCCGACGGAAGCGTACCGTAGGAGTTGGTGTAGGAGCAGCAGACATAGGGCACGCCGAGAAGCGAAACCTCTTCGGGCGAATAATCGCTGCGCCCGCCGAGGAAGATAATGCCGCGCAGGCGCTTTTCCTTTTCCATCACTGCGCCGCACTGAATCTCGTCGTCGCCGGACGGGATCTGGCGCATGACCATCGTGTAGCCCGAGGCGTCGAGCTTTTGCTCAATGGCGTGGATGATGTCGGTGTAGAAGGGGTTCTGCACGCCGCGCACCACAAGGCCGACCGCGTCAGAACGAATTTTGACGAGGTCGCGTGCGCTGTTGTTCGGCACATACCGGTGCGCCTCGATGACGGCGCGGACCCGTCTGCGGGAATCCTCACTCACGTCCGGACGGTCGTTGAGCACGCGGGAGACGGTGCTGACGCTCACGTCTGCAAGCTTTGCAATATCCTTGATGGTCATACCGACGCGCCCCCTGCGATGATTCCGGAAACCTTACCGGTAACGTTTCCAATCCTTGCTTACAGCATAGCCCCCACAGCGGGCAAAGTCAAATGAAACTTGCCGTTTGTGGTAAAAATGGGGGAAACACACAAGAAATGTGCACCGATTTTTGACAAAACAGCCAAAGGATCAGAGAATAGCTCTCTTAACGTTCAGCTTACGACGTGCCTGTACCGCTTTATGAGCGGCTTATAGCAAAATGCGGGCCAAAATCGGCGTTTCTGTGCAGAAACGAAAAAATTCCCCGTTTTCCGCCGCTATGCGGCAGAAAACGGGGAACGATCTGTGGCTAAAAAAGCCTTACTTGAGCAGCAGCTCCGCGATCTGGATGGTGTTGGTGGCAGCGCCCTTGCGGACCTGGTCGCCGCAGCACCAGAGGTTCAGCCCGCGCTCGTCGGTCAGGTCGTCGCGGATGCGGCCGACATAGACGATGTCCTGATCGGACGTGTCGAGCGGCATGGGGTAGACCTTGTTCTTGAGGTCGTCGACGAGCTTGCAGCCCGGGGCGTTTGCGATGAGCTCCTTGGCACGCTCGACGCTGATCTTCTCCTTCGTGCGCAGCACGACGGATACGCTGTGGCTGCGGATGACGGGCACGCGCGCGCAGGTGCAGCTGACCTTCATCTCGGGCAGGTGGAGGATCTTGCGGCCCTCGTTCTGCATCTTCATCTCCTCGCTCGTGTAGCCCTCGAAGGCCTCGCCGCCGATCTGGGGGATGATGTTGTAGGCGATCTGATACTGGAAGACCTTGGGCTCAAGGTGTTTGCCCTCGGAAAGGGCCTTGACCTCATTGTTGAGTTCGTCGATGCCGCCCTTGCCCGCGCCGCTGACGGCCTGGTAGGAAGAGGCGATGATCGTCTCGATGGGGCTCTCCTTGGCGAGGGCGTTAATGGCCACGAGGGTCACGATGGTGGTGCAGTTGGGGTTGGAGATGATGCCCTTGTGCCACTTCACGTCCTCGGGGTTGATCTCGGGGATGACAAGGGGGACGTTGGGGTCGAGGCGGAACGCGCTCGAATTGTCGACGAACACCGCGCCCGCCTTGACGATCGAGGGGGCAAAACGCTCGGCGATGTCGTTCTCGGCCGCGCCGAGGACGATATCAAGGCCCTCAAACGCGTCGTCAGACGCCTCGACGATGGTGCACTCCTGACCGCGGAACATGATTTTGCTGCCCGCGCTTCTGGCGCTTGCGATGGGACGAAGGGACGCAACGGGGAAGTTGCGCTCTTCGAGAATTTTGATCATTTCCTGACCGACGGCGCCGGTGGCGCCGAGAATACCGACATTGACCTGTTTCATTACACTACATTCTCCTTCACAAAACTATTGTACAGGACACGGATGGCCTGTTCGAAATCTTTTTCCTCCACGCCCACGATGATGTTGAGCTCCTCGGGGCCCTGCGTGATCATGCGGATGTTCACGCCGTTTTCGCCGAGCTTGGCGAAAATTTTACCGGAAACGCCGGGACGGTACGCCATCTTGCGGCCGACGGCGGCGACGATGGCGATATGCTCCGTTACGGTTATCTTATTCGGCTGCACCTCTTTTTGCAGCTCGCCCAGCATTTCGTAGAGCGAGCGGGACACCTTGTCGGACGAGACGACGAGCGAGACGTTGTCGATGCCGGACGGGAGGTACTCGACGTTGACCTCGTGCTTGGCGAGCACGTTGAGAATTTTCAGGAGAGAGCCCGGTTCGCTCGACATGCCAGTCTTGGCGATGGTGATGATGGAAAAGCCCTTCTTGCCGGCGATGCCGGTGATGAAGCCGCCCTCTTCCATCTCGTCGCCGATGGACTCCAAGATCATCGTACCGGGATGGTCGGGCGCGTTGGTATTGCGGATGTTGAGCGGGATGTTTTTCTCGCGCACGGGGAAGATCGTGCCCTCGTGCAGCACCTGCGCGCCGATGTAGCTCAGCTCGCGCAGCTCGCTGTAGGTCACGCGGCGGATGGGCTCGGGATCGTCGACGATGCGCGGGTCGGCCATCAGGATGCCGGAGACGTCCGTCCAGTTCTCATACACGTCCGCGCCGAGCGCCGCTGCCGCGAGCGCGCCGGTGATGTCGCTGCCGCCGCGGGAGAACGTGCGGATGTGCCCGTCGGGCATCACGCCATAGAAACCGGGGATGACGACCTTGCGGTCCTCGGCGAGGGAGCGCAGCGCCGCGTAGGATGCGTCCTGATCGACGGTGCCGTCGAACTTGAACTTGATCCAGCGGGCCGCGTCGACGAACTCATAGCCGAGGTATTCGGCCATCAGCCGTGCGGAGAAGTATTCGCCGCGCGAGGCGAGCTCATCCTGGCTGATGCCATTTTTCATCTTGTCCCACAGCGCGTCGAACTCTTTGTCGAGGCTGATGTGCAGGCCGCATTCGGCGATGATCTCGTTGTAGCGGTCGCGGATCATGGCGAAGATGTCCTCGCACGAAACGCCGTATTTGATGTGCGCGGCGCAGAGATAGAGAAGATCGGTGATCTTATGGTCGCCGGAGAAGCGCTTGCCCGGCGCGGAGACGATGACCACGCGGCGGGCGGGGTCGGCTTCCACGATGGACTTGACCTTGGCGAACTGGCGGGCGTCGGCGAGCGACGAACCGCCGAATTTCAAACTTTGAGCATGGAGTTTATTCCTCTTCGGCCGCGTAGCGCGCAAGCAGCGCGTGCGGGTCGTCCTTTCGGTAAGATTCATAGGCGTCGAACGCCTCGCGGGCGCTGCACTCGCGGGTAAAGTATTCGCCCATGCAGCGGAACAGCCACTTGCACTGCGTGCCGGATAGGTTCACCGAGCAGGGGGTGAAAGAGTCAGCATAGAAGCTGCGGCAGCCGTCGGCGACGTCGAGACAGTCGCGCAGCACGTTCGAGCCGGTCGGGTAGCCGCCTGCGCCCGCGCCGGAAAAGCTCTGCTTGCCAAAACGCGATGCGAACAGCGTGACGAGGTTGCCGGTGCCGTCGGTGTGCGCCTTCGGGCGCGGAGGAGGGGAAAAGCGTCGGGCAGACGAACGCGGCCACGGCACGGCCGTTTTTCTCCGCTCGGGCAATGAGCTTGTAGGTCAGGCCCTCGTCCTTCGCCTTGGCGATGTCGCCCGCGGTGATGGACGAGATACCGACACAGGGGGATGTCCTCTTCCCTGATGTTCACGCCGAAGGCAAGGTCGGCGGAGAGGACGATCTTGCGGCGCGCGTCCAGACCCTCGACATCTGCGGTGGGGTCGGCCTCGGCGTAGCCGAGCTCCTGCGCCTTGCGGAGCGCGGGCGCGTAATCCGCGCCGGAATTCGTCATGGCGGAAAGCATGTAATTCGTTGTGCCGTTCAGAATGCCCTCGACAGCCTTGATCTCATCAAGCTCAGACGCGCGGGAGAGAGAGGTGAGCCAGGGAATGCCGCCGCCCGCGGCGGCAGTGCAGCGCAGCGCCACGCCTTTTTCTTTTGCAAGGGAGGTGAGCTCTTCAAAGTGGGCGCACATGAGCTGCTTGTTCGCGGTGACGACGTGCTTGCCCGCACGCATGGCCGCGCAGAGGTAGCTGTACGCCGGCTCGATGCCGCCCATGACTTCCACCACAATATCAATCGAGGGATCGCGCACGATCTCGTCGTAATCGGCGGTCACGGTGCATGTGAGCTCCGGGCGGGGACGGCGGGAGAGAACAGCTGCAACATGCAGATCGGTTCGCCCCTCGCACAGCTTATAAAAATGGGAACCGACGGTGCCGAAGCCCAGCAGCGCAATATTCACGGGGAATGACCTTCTTTCTTTTTTGGATACTCCGTCAAGTGCGGACGAATTTGTGACTTACGCCGAAACTGTCCGCGGAAGAAAAACACTTGACTTTTTGATGGAAACAATATAACATAGCGTTTGTGAAAATACAATAGGGAAAACAAAAAAAACTTTTCCCGTGAGATACAGGAGGAAACATCCATGCAGTATCAGAGCACCCGTGACAAAAATTTAAAGGCCAGCAGCGCGCAGGCCATCTTAAACGGCCTTGCCCCCGACGGCGGCCTTTACACGATGCCGTCGTTTGACGAGGTCAAGTTCGACTATACTACTGTATTAAATATGGACACGATGTCCATGTCGACGAAGATCTTATCCAAGCTCCTGCCCGACTTTTCAGAAGCGGAGATGGCAAAACTCGTCCACGACGGCTATACCGGCAAGTTTGAGACCGACCACCTGACCCCGACCGTCCCCGTCGGTGAGGACTTCATCCTCGAGCTTTTCCGCGGGCCGACGAGCGCTTTTAAGGATGTGGCGCTCTCGATGCTGCCGCGCCTGATGACCGCGTCGAAAGAAAAGCTCGGTGTGGACGACGAGATCATGATCCTGACCGCCACGTCCGGCGACACCGGCAAGGCGGCGATGGAGGGCTTCTGCGATGTGCCGGGCACGAAGATCATCGTCTTCTACCCCCACGGCGGCGTGAGCGCCGTGCAGCAGGCGCAGATGGCGACGCAGGCGGGCGAAAACGTCTGCGTGTGCGCGGTGCGCGGCAACTTCGACGATGCGCAGACCGGCGTGAAGAAAATTTTCTCCGCCGTCAGCAAGGATCAGCTGCTCGAGGGTAAGGGCGTTCGCCTGTCCTCGGCCAACTCCATCAACATCGGCCGCCTCGCCCCGCAGGTCGTCTATTATTATAGAGCGTACGCCGACCTTGTGCAGGCGGGCCGCATCCAGCCGGGCGACAAGGTCGACTACGTCGTGCCGACCGGCAATTTCGGCGATATCCTCGCGGGCTACTTCGCCAAGGAAATGGGCCTTCCCGTCGGCAAGCTCGTGTGCGCGTCCAACGCCAACAATGTGCTGACCGACTTCCTGCGCACGGGCCGCTATGACCGCCGCCGCCCCTTCCACAAGACCGTGTCCCCCTCGATGGACATTCTCGTCTCCAGCAACTTGGAGCGCCTGCTCTATCTCCTCTCCGGCGACGACAAGCTCATCGCGGATTTAATGAAGCAGCTCAGCGAAAACGGTGAGTACGAGGTGCCCGCGGACATGCTCGAAAAAGCTGCACGAGCTCTTCTGGGCAGGCTTCTGCGACGACGAGGGTGCGAAAACCGCCATCGGTAAGGTCTGGAAGGACGACCATTACCTCTGCGACACGCACACAGGGCGGTCGCCTGGGACGTGGCGCAGCAGTACAAGCAGGCAAACCCCGAGCACAATGCCGTCGTCGTGCTCTCCACTGCCTCTCCTTATAAATTCCCCGCCGCCGTGCTCGAGGGCATCGGCGAAAAGGCCGAGGGCGACGAGTTCGACGTGATGGAGCAGCTCCACAAGGTCACGGGCGTGCCCGTGCCGAAGAATCTTGCCGACCTACGCTCCCGCGCGGTGCGTCACCGCGACGTGATCGACCGCGGCGAGATGCTCGACTACGTGCTCGGCAAGGCCGCGGCGGAAAAGTGATAAAGGAGAATAAACATGTATATTACCTGCCTTGATATGGAGGGCGTGCTCGTCCCCGAAATTTGGATCGAATTTGCCCGCGAGAGCGGCATTCCCGAGCTGACGCGCACCACGCGCGACGAGCCGGACTACGACAAGCTGATGAAATGGCGCCTGGGCGTGCTCCGCGAGCACGGCCTGGGACTCAAGGAAATTCAGGAGACTATCGCGCGCATCGACCCGCTGCCGGGGGCAAAAGAATTCCTCGACAAGCTGAGATCTGAGACGCAGGCCATCATTTTGAGCGACACCTTTGAGGAATTTGCACAACCGCTGATGAAAAAACTCGGCTGGCCGACCATTTTCTGCAACTCTCTCGAGGTGGACGCCGACGGATTCATCAGCGGCATCAAGATGAGATGCGAGCATTCCAAGCTTACGACCGTGCGCGGCCTTCAGTCCATCGGCTTTGAGACCATCGCCAGCGGCGACAGCTACAACGACCTCGAAATGATCGAAGCGTCCAAGGCGGGCTTCCTGTTCCGCACGACGGAAAAGATCAAGCACGACTACCCGCATCTGCCCGCTTTTGAGGGCTACGACGAGCTTTTAGCGGCCATCGAGCAGGTCATCCGCGCATAAGGGAAAAACAAATATCCAGCTTGAATGAAATAATATTCATTTAAAATTTGTTCATTTTGACGATTGACTTTTTTCTCCAAAAAATTATTATAATCAGGCGAAACGCAGGGGAAATTCTCCTGCAAGGCAAACATTTGTAATAAAATAGGAGGAGAAAAATGTTTAGCTTTCTGATCTGCCTCGCATTGCTGATCGGCGGCTACTTCGTTTACGGTGGCATCGTCGAAAAGACCTTCGGCCCTGACGACCGTGAAACGCCGGCTGTCAAGATCAACGATGGCGTGGACTATGTGGTTCTGCCGCAGTGGAAGCTGTTTATGATCCAGCTTCTGAACATCGCGGGCCTCGGTCCCATCTTCGGCGCTATGCAGGGCGCTCTGTGGGGCCCCATCGTGTTCCTGTGGATCACCTTTGGTACGATCTTTGCCGGTGCGGTTCACGACTATTTCTCCGGTATGATGAGCGAGCGTAACGAAGGCGCTTCCATCTCCGAGATCGCCGGTATCTATCTGGGCGGCGCAATGAAGAACGTCATGCGCGTGTTCAGCGTGGTGCTGCTCGTTATGGTCGGTACGGTCTTTGCGGTCGGCCCTGCCGGTCTGATTGTCACCCTGTTCAAGAACGGCGGCCACGAGGGCATCGTCGCCACGACCCTGTTCTGGCTGATTATCGTTCTTGTCTACTACTTCATCGCGACTTTCATTTCCATCGATAAGATCATCGGTAAGATTTACCCCCTGTTCGGTATCTGCCTGATCATCATGGCCATCGGTGTTGCCGTCGGCATCTTCACCAAGCCTGAGTACACCATCCCCGAGATCTGGAACAACTTCGGCTCCATGCATCCCTCGGGCACCCCGGTGTGGAGCTTCATGTTCATCACCGTTGCCTGCGGCGCGATCTCCGGCTTCCATGCCACGCAGAGCCCCCTGATGGCTCGCTGCATGAAGAGCGAGAAGCAGGGCCACTTCGTCTTCTACGGCGCGATGGTCTGCGAGGGTGTTATCGCTCTGATCTGGGCTGCTGCCGGCTGCTCCCTGTATGAGGTCACCGGCGGTCTGAACACCGGCCTTGCCGCGGCTCTCGCCAATGGCCAGTCTGCTGCCATCTACGACGTCTGCTCCAAGACCATGGGCGGCGTGGGCATTGCGCTCGCCATGCTCGGCGTTATCGCCTGCCCCATCACCTCCGGCGATACGGCCTTCCGTTCCGCCCGTCTTGTTCTGGCTGACTGGTTCAAGATTGATCAGAAGAAGTGGCAGAACCGCTTGATGCTCTGCGTGCCCGTCCTCGGCGTCGGCGCGATCCTCGGCATCGGCAATGCCCTCGGCAAGATCGACTACACTGTCATTTGGCGTTACTTCAGCTGGACGAACCAGACCCTCGCCATGATCGTTCTGTGGGCCGCTTCCATGTACCTCTTCTATGATAAGAAGAACTACTGGATCACCGCTGTCCCCGCTACCTTTATGAGCGCTGTGTCCGTGACGTACTTCCTGCTGGGCAACGAGTGCCTCGGCCAGTTCCTGAATACCAAGACTGCTGACGGCGCTACCGTTTACAACACTGCGGTTGCTTACCCCGTTGGTGTCATTGTTGCCGTCCTGTTCCTCGGCATCTTCCTGTACACCATCAAGAAGCGCAATCCCCAGCCTCACTACGAGACGCTGCACAAGTAAACCATTCGTAGAGCGGTGGGAGAATCCTCTCCCACCGCTTTTTTCAGATTTTGGAGGAGCTTTATGATTTTTGCACCTGTGCGCCTTGGCGAAACGAGTCTCAACGCCGAAGCTGTCGCCGCGGACAAGAAGTCCTGCAAGCGTTTCGGCCCCTGCGGCGTGGGGAAAGAGGCGCTGTTTTTGAATAGCTATTTTATCGACCGGCGCTACTATGTCGCCTTTTCGTCGGTGCGCCGCGTCTTCAAGCGCGTGGCGATGAGCCAGGGCGGCTTTTCGGGCCAGGGCGTGTTCGGCGCGATCCCCTATCTCGTGGTGCAGTATGACGGCGGGAAGGAAAAGCAGTGTACCTTCAAGCGCGAGGAAGACGTGGACGCGATGCTCGCCTATATCGGGGAAGTGCATCCCGAGATCCCGACGCTGAGCGTCGGCGGCGAGCAGCGCTTGGAGCAGAAGGCAAAGGAAGAGGCTGCGCGCTATCTTTCCGAGCTGACGAGCGACGCGCAGAGCGCGAAAGAAGAGCTGGAAAAGGCGCAGAAGTTCCTCTCCGGTTACCCTGAGCTGACAGACCGGCTCTCCAAGGCGGCCAGAGCCAAGCGTGTGAACCAGCATACGAACCCCGCCTACCGCTGGGTCGCGCTGGCCATCGTGCTGGCGGGCGCGGCGGCGCTGGTGTACGGCATCATCTCGTGGCGCAACGGCGGAGATTTCGGCATGTATTTCGCCCTCTTCGGCTTTGCGGCGATCTTCTTCTTTTCCGGCGCGCACGTGCTGCCCACGGCGAAGAACAACAAAAAGGCCGTCGCCCGCGCCTGGGAAGAGGCACAGGCCAACCTTGCCCACGTCCTGCCGGACGATTTTCCGCTGCCGGCGCGCTATGCGCACCCTGTCGTGCTCACGCGCATGATCCGCATCCTGCGCGAGGGCCGCGCCCAGAGCGCAGATGAGGCGCTCGAGGTGCTGAAATCTGACCTCAAGGCGCTCAACGCCGACGTGCAGGTCTCGCAGGAGGAATACGACGAGGTCGTCGCGATCAAGTCGATGTTCCTGCTGAGCGATTATCAGTGAGCGGATATTGATTCATTTCGTCAAAAAGCCCGTGGATTTTGCAAACCCATGGGCTTTTTTCTGTCGCCTGGCAAGTGAATATAAGAGCGGTAAAAGAAAAATGCTTGCAAAGCGATCGCTTTGCAAGCATTTTTTATCTCTTTTTGCTCTTTGCCGTGGGCTTTGGCTTGGCCCAGCCGGATTTGCGCTTAAAGTTTTTCGGCTTGTCAGCGCCGCTGTTCTTCGGGCTCTGCCCACCGCGGGGCGCGTCGTTTCTGCGGCCGCCGGTCTGAGCGGCGGAGGGCTTTTTGCCGCCGCCGGATTTGCCGTGCGGCATCGCGCGGTCATCGCCGTACGGGCGGACAAGGCACTTCGGCCCGTAGCCGATGAGATCCTCGCGTCCGGCCTTTTTGAGCGCCTCGATGACGAGCGTTTTCTTGTCGGGGCGGAACCACTGGAGCAGCGCGCGCTGCAATTCCTTGCCGTGCGGCGTCGTCTCGGCAAAGACAGGTGTCATATCGCGCGGGTCGATGCCGGTGTAGTACATGCAGGTCGAGAGCGTGCCGGGCGTGGGGTAGAAGTCCTGCACCTGCTCGGGCTTGTGACCCGTGGAGTGCAGAAATTCCGCCAGCTGCACCGCGTCCTCGAGCGTGCAGCCGGGGTGCGACGACATGAGGTAGGGAACGAGATACTGTTCGCGCCCGTTCTTCTCGTTCACGGAGCGGTATTTGTCCCAGAATTTTTCAAACACGTCGAAGTGCGGCTTTCCCATGTAGTCGAGCACGCCCGCCACGCAGTGCTCGGGCGCGACCTTGAGCTGGCCGGAGATGTGGTATTTGACGAGCTCGGACAAAAAGGGACTTCCCTTGTCCTCGAGCAGATAGTCATACCGGATGCCCGAGCGGACGAAGACCTTCTTCACGCCGGGGATCGCGCGAAGACGACGCAGCAGCTCGACATATTCCGAGTGGTCGGGATCGAGATTTTTGCAGGGGTAGGGAGCGAGGCAGTTTTTATTGCGGCACATGCCGCGCTTCAACTGATCCTTGCACGACGGATGGCGGAAGTTGGCGCTCGGACCGCCGACGTCGTGGACGTAGCCCTTGAACTTCGGGTCGTGGGTGAAGCCCTCGACCTCGCGCACGCAGGATTCAATCGAGCGCGAGGTGATCATGCGCCCCTGATGGAACGCCAGCGAGCAGAAGTTGCATCCGCCGAAGCACCCGCGGTTGTGCGCGACGGAAAAGCGCACCTCCTCGATGGCGGCGACGCCGCCGAGAGCGTCGTACATCGGGTGCACCTCGCGCATGTAGGGGAGCTCGGCGACTCGTCGAGCTCTTCGCGCGAAAGCGGCATCGCGGGCGGATTGACGACGAGCGTGTCACGCCCGTGCGCCTGCCAGAGCGCTTTGCCGCGAATGGGGTCGTGCTCCTCGTATTCGAGCTTTGTCGCGAGCGCGTAGGCGTGCTTGTCCCCGCACACCTCTTCATATGACGGGCACTCGACATGGTCGAAGGCGCAGACTTCGGGCGTGCGCGTCACAAACGCCGTGCCGCGAATATCTGTCAAGGTATCCGCCTTTTCGCCCTTGGAGAGCCGGCGCGCAATCTCGCGCGTGGCGTATTCGCCCATGCCGTAAACGAGCAGGTCGGCCTGTGCGTCAAAGATGAGCGCGCGGCGGACCTTATCGTCCCAGTAGTCGTAATGCGCAAAGCGGCGCAGGCTCGCCTCCAGTCCGCCGACGACGATGGGGATATTGCCGAAGGCTTCGCGGCAGCGGTTGGCGTATACGATGGTCGGGCGGTCGGGGCGAAGACCCATGCGGCTGCCGGGGGAGTAGAGGTCCTGCGTGCGGCGTTTTTTCGCCGCCGTGTAGTGCGCGACCATCGAGTCAATGTTGCCGCCGCCGATCATCACGCCGTAGCGCGGACGGCCCATCGCGCGGAAAGCGTCCGCGCTGTGCCAGTCGGGCTGGGCGAGCACCGCCACGCGGTAGCCCTCAGCCTCCAGCACGCGCGCGATGATGGATGTGCCGAAGCTCGGGTGGTCAACATAGGCGTCCGCCGTGACAACGAGGAAGTCGTAGTAGTACCAGCCGCGCTCGACCATCTCATCCTTCGAGACGGGCAGAAAGGCCTTTTCGATCTTCTTTTTCTTCATTTTTCGATAACTTCCTGCAATCTCTTCCAGCAGGATTCCTCATCGTATTCGAAATTCTTCTCAAAAGTGACGCTTTCCGCATCCTCGCAGACGGGGTGGAAGCCCCACTTTTCCGCGCAGTGGAGGCCGACTGCATTGCTCTTCGGGATGCGGCCGGTCGAGAGGATGGAGCAGCCGCGCGAGCGCGCATAGGAGAGCCTGACCGACGAGCTTTTCGCCGAGGTTGCGCTTCTGCACGTCCTCCTCGAGCCAGAATTCGCCGATCGTGCCCACACCGCCGCGGCAGGAGACAACGCTGACCGCACCGATGACATCGCCGCCGTGCATCACGTCGAAATGCCCCGCTTCGCCCGAAGCGCGGTAGTAGATGCCGCCCTCGAAGCCTTTCGGGTCGTTGACCCAAGGCTGCTTGCGCACGGTGGCAATGTTGTCGCCGAGGTGGGAGGCGTCGTCGCGGAAGATGACATTGAACGTGCCATTTTCGTACTCGAGCTTTGCAACGGCGGTGTTTTCCGCGTGGCCGGTCTTGTCGATTTCGTGCAGTGTCATGCCCTGAAGCGTGCCGACGATGATGCGCATGGCCATGCCGTGGGAAAAGACGGCGACCGTGCCGTTCGGGTGCGCCTCGGCGATCTCCGTGAGCGCCTTGCGCATCCGTTCGCGCACCTCGGCAAAGCTTTCACAGCCGGGGACGTGCCAGTTCTGCGAGTCGTTGCTGAAATTCGCGAGCTGTTCAGGGTCGATGCGCTCAAGCTCTGCCCAGGGGTATCCTCCCAATAGCCCACGTCGATCTCGCGCAGCGCGCGGACGGTGCGCAGCGGCAGACCGTGCGTTTTATAGATGGAAAGCGCCGTGATCATCGTGCGGAAACGGTCGCTTGAATAAACGGCGTCGAATTTTGTATCAGCAAAGCGCTTTGCGAGCGCGGCGATCTGGCGGTAGCCGCGGTCGGTGATGGTGCTGTTGTACCAGCCATGCGCGCGGCGATAGAGGTTGCCCTCGGCCTTCGGCGTGGCGGATGAGATAGATCGTGGTCATATGGTTCTCCTTCATGCTTACTTTTTCTCATTTTCATTATAGGCCGAAAAGAGGCATTCAGCAAGGGCGATTTGCGGCAATTGCCGCGTATGACGCGATCTTGTGTGGACAGACTAAGCGCGTGAGCAAAGGAGTGATCGATATGTGTGATACCGCATTCTGGCGCGGTATGGCTGCCGGCATGGCCGCCGGCGCGATCATCGGCATGACCGTCGCAGAAAAGCGCAAAGCCATGAAGACCTGCGTGGGCCGCACCATGCAGCAGATGGGTACCGCCGTGGACGGCGCGCTGAGCGACTTAATGCACCGGTGAAATAGACGCGAGAGCGCAAGAAAGGGCGGGAGCTGTGCTCCCGCCCTTTCTTTGTTGACTTATATGCAACGACGGATATAATGAAAATAACAGGAATTCCCTGATTAAATTATTTGTATAACGAGAGAGGAGAGAAACGATGAAAAAGCTATTTGCATTGATGCTTGGCCTGCTGTCCTGCACACTACTGCTCTGCCTGTCTGTCAACGCAGTCGAGCTGTATGTCGACACAGAGTTGGTGCAGACCGATGTGCCGCCGCAGTTGGTGAGCGGCCGCACGCTTGTGCCCATGCGGGCGATTTTTGAGTATCTGGGCGCGGAGGTCACGTGGGACAATGACACTCGAACGGCGACTGGTACGCTGGATGACACAGTCGTGATCATCCAGATCGATAATACAACAGCTTACGTCAACGATGTGCCGTACACGCTGGATGTGCCTGCGCAAATCATCGGAAACCGGACAATGGTTCCGGCACGCTTCGTTTCGGAATCGCTTGGCTGCGTCGTCACATGGTATAATGAGACGCAGACGGCGGCAGTTGCGAATAAGACGAAGGGCGAGCACATCTATGTGACAAAGACGGGCAAGCGTTATCACTATTCCGGTACCTGCAACGGCGGTACTTATTACGAAGCAACGCTCGCTGAGGCGATGGGCAGAGGCCTCACTCCCTGCGACAAATGCGTGCTGACAAAGAACTGAATCTTTTCGGAATAGGGTAAGGGCGGGAGCATAGCTCCCGCCCTTACTCATTATTTTCCTGCTATCCTGCTTGCTTTTATCCTTAGATGACGCCGTACTCCTTGAGGAGCTTTTCGATGTCGGTGCCTTCGATTTTGCCGAGAGCTTTCTTGACGGCCATCTTTTCCATGAAGCCCATATCCATGTCGGTGGCCTTCTTGCCGTCGCGCAGCTTGACGGTGGCGTTGAGCAGGTCACGCACATCATACACGCTGCCCCAGACCTCGGGCACGCCGCGGTCGACGTTCAGCAGCGTATAGACGGCCTCCATGCCGGTGCGCATGGAATACTCGGTGGTGAAGATCGTGTCGCGCGGGGTCTCGGCAAACTGGCCGAGGAAAGCGAAGTTGACGCTGCCCTCGGGCACGACGTTCGGGCGGTCGCCATAGGCGCGCGGCATGAAGAACGCGTCGATATACGGCATCATGACGGGCACGGTGTTGGCGCTGTTCGTCGCGAGCTCTTCGATCTGGTCCTCGGGCACGCCGATGTGGTAGAGCCACTCCATGCAGATCTCCTTGCCGGTGCACTCGCGCATGGGCTTTTTGATATAATCGCCCGGCTTGTCGGTGAAGAGGGAGTAGACCCAGACGAGGCAGTGGTCCTTGGGCTGCGTGCGGAACTGCGGCTGGCGGTTGATGGTCCAGCTCATCAGCCAGGAGGAATCCTTCACGGTGACGATGCCGCCGGTGACGACATGGCCGGTGAACGGGTCGCGCTTGCAGATGTTTTTGATATAGGGGATGATCTTCTGGTCGAGGGTCTCGACGGTGGCGCTCATCCAGTTGGTCTGCTCGGGGTCGTGGCAGAACTTGTCGGGATGACCGAAGGACGGATCCTGCGCGGCGATCTTGCGCCACATATCCCAGCCGCCGCCCTCTTTGAGCTCGGTGTTGTACGCGGCGGGCTCGTTCTGGCTGCCCATGGAGGAGTTTTCGACGCAGCCGCCGTTCGTGATGAAAACGAGGTCGTTCTCGGTGAGGTCGATGGCCTCCTTCTTGCCGTCGCGGATGACGTCGATGCGCTTAGCCAGCTTGTGCTTGGGGTCAGAGCAGTCGAACTCGACGTTTGCGACCTGCACGCCGTAGTGGAACTGGACGTTGTGGCTCTCGAGGTACTTGACCATCGGGAGGATCATGGACTCGTACTGGTTATACTTCGTGAAGCGCAGCGCCGTGAAGTCGGGCAGACCCCCGATGTGGTGGATATAGCGCTGGATATAGAGCTTCATCTCGAGTGCGCTGTGCCAGTTTTCAAAGGCGAACATCGTGCGCCAATAGAGCCAGAAATTGGAATTCAGGACCTCGTCATCGAAGAAGTCGGTGATCTTCTTGTCCTGCAGCTGCTCGTTGGGGGTGAAGAAGAGCTTCATGATCTCCATCGCGCCCTTGTCGGAGATGTCGAACTTGCCGTCGGTGTGAGCGTCCTGACCGCGGTTGACGGTCGCGCGGCAGAGGGAGTAGTTGGGGTCTTCCTTGTTGAGCCAGTAGTACTCATCGAGCACGCTCACACCCTCGGTCTCGATGGAGGGGATGGAGCGGAACAGGTCCCACATGACCTCGAAATGGTTGTCCATCTCGCGGCCGCCGCGCATCACATAGCCGAGGTTTTCAAACTTGTAGCCGTCGCACGCGCCGCCGGGCAGATCACCCTTTTCGAGCACGTGCACGTGCTCACCCTTCATCTGGCCGTCACGCACGAGGTAGCAGGCGGCAGTCAGCGCGGCGAGGCCGCTGCCGACGATATAGGCGGACTTGTTGTCCACGCCTTCGGGCTTCTTGGGACGGGCGAACGCTTCATAGTTACCGCTGGAATAATACATAAATCATTTCTCCTTTCAAACTGTCTGTGAAACCGCTGATCCACGAAACACATTCAACCTTGGGAATCAACGGTATGTTTTCCTTTCGATGGTGAAAGCATACCGCGGTTTTGCGAAAAGAACAATCAGCAGAAATCGGGCGGTGATAAGAAACTTATCACCGCCCGAAAAGCTGTAAAAATTTTTATCATTCTGCCGCTTTTGATGAAAGCAGGGAAACCGTCACGCCTTATCGATGCGCAGCCGCTCGAGCGCGGCACGGACATTGCCGTGGATGACGAGCTCGAGCCGGTCGACAAGCAGCTGGGAGTCGCCCTTCATATCGTTTTTGATCCAGTCGAGCATCAGACCGACAAAGGCGTACTTGTAGACCGTTGCGATGAAGGCCTTGTCCTCGTCACGCACGCTCATGCCCTGCGCCTGCTCCTCGACCACGCCCTCGAGCAGGTCGTAGGTGACCTTGTAGAGGTAGTTTTCCACCTGCTCGCGGCTGACGGAGTGGTAGACATTCATAATGAATGGCTTGTTGTCCTGCACGGCCTTAAAGAGCTGCAAAAAACCCTGCTGCCACGTCTCGTAGGTCTTATTGCCTGCGAGCGCCTTGCTGGCGTCCTCCTGACACGACCACTCGACAAGGTCGTAAATGTCCTTGAAGTGGTAGTAAAACGTCATGCGGTTGATGCCGCAGTCCTCCGTGATATCGCTGATGGTGATCTTGCTCAGAGGCTTTTGCAGCAGCAGATTTTTGAGCGACGCCTCGAGCGCGCGTTTGGTCACCTGTGACATGGCGGTCTCCTCTTTCTATCAGGAATAATCGGTTATTTTCATCATACCATGGAAAGCGGCGGAAATGGGAGAAGTTTTTGTAAATTCTCCACTGAATCAAAAAAGAGGACGCTTCCGCTACTCCTGATAGGGGTACCTTGAAGCGTGTCCTCGGATTAGGCAGGCAGTGCAATTGTACTGTCTGCCTTTCTGTTGTCTCTCCGCATAGAAGCATATCGTCTGTCTCGTTGAGGTTGAAGTCCCGAAAACAGATGTGGATCTTCTGCGGTGCGTGCTTGGAGTATTTGACCTCTTTCTCATACACGATGATTTTCGCCACAAAGGTGCGGAGCAGTTCCGGGGTCAGTTCCGTCATGTCGGTGAACTTTCTGGCCTTGGCGATGAAGTTCTTGGCGTTGGCCATGCTACTGCGTAGTTTCTCCAGGCGCTCCTCCGTGGCAGGGATGGCTTCGGCCAGCTGCGCTTTCTCCTTGGAGTATGCCTCAGACAGCAAACGGAACTGCTCATTGCTCACCCGTCCCAAGGCGCTGTCCTCATACATCCGCTTGAACACTACATCCAGTTCGCCATCCCGTTTCCGCATCGTGGACAATTCCCGTTCCACCCCCCGGATCTCCTTTGCCACCTCAGTAGATTGCTTTTGCTGAATATATGCGGCGAACCGCTCCGGGTCGCTCCTGGCAAACTCTGTGGCTCTGCGGATTGTTTCCAGCACGATTTCCTTCAGTGCCACTTCCCGGATATAGTGAGCGCTACACACTTCTGCCCCGTCCTTCTTGTAGGTGCGGCAGGTGAAATGATTCTGTTCCGGCTTCATGGTGTGCGCCCGGTGCAATACCATGGGCTTACTGCAGTCCGCACAATACACCAATCCAGAGAACATATTCTGCTCATCCATATTCGTGCGGCGGCGCTTATGAGATCGCACCTCCTGTACGATATCCCAGGTTTCCTGATCCACCAGCTCTTCATGAGTATTCTCAAAGATAAGCCACTCTGATTTGGGGCGTTCACATCGTTTTTTGTCCTTGTAGGACTTGGTGCTGTAGCGAAGGTTGACCGTGTGCCCAAGGTAGACCATGTTCTGAAGCATATCCGCCACCATGTCGCCAGTCCAGTTGTAGGGCCGCTCTGCATTCAGCCCGGAATGGGATGTGCCGAATTTCGTATAGGCGTACATGGATGGACTGTAGATGCATTCTTTCTTGAGCTGCTTTGCAATCTGGGCTGGTCCCATTCCGCCGGCGCACATGGCGAAGATGCGTTTGACGACAGCCGCCGCCTCCTCATCCACCAACAGAGGAGAGTCCTTGGTTGCACCCTTGCGGTAGCCGTAAGGAGCTCGTGTCCCCACCCGGATTCCCCGCTGTGCCTTGGCGTTCACTACATTCCGCACCTTGCGGCTGCAGTCCCGCACGTGCCACTCATTGAACAAATTCTTGAAAGGCATCAGCTCGTTGCTGTTTTCATACTTGGTGTCAACATTGTCGTTGACAGCGATGTAGCGCACATCATTGGAAGGGAATATCTCCTCGATATAAAGACCGGTGTGCAGTTGGTTTCTTCCAAGGCGGGAAAGATCCTTTGTGATGATGACGGCGATGTCGCCGTTGCTCATGTCATCCATCATCTGTTCAAAGGCTGGGCGATTGAAATTCGTGCCGGAATAGCCATCGTCCACATAAAATCTGGTGTTCTGGAACCCATTCTCATCGGCGTACTTTTGCAGGATAAGTTTTTGGTTCTGGATACTGTTGGAGTCGCCCTCCAGATTATCATCTCGGGACAGACGGCAATAGAGCGCCGTGATCTTTTGGTTTGGCTGTAACATATTGACCTCCTTCATAAAATGCCAAACCGATTGAGAGATTGCAACCATACAATACCCTCAATCGGTTTGTTTGTCTATGCGAACCTGTTTTTCAGGCGGAAATATTTTTTGCGTCCTGCTCCAGGTCGATGACCTGTTTCATAAGATCGACCGTAGATTGCGTTCCTCCGAAACTGAATTCCGCGAACACAATGTACTCTCTGCCGCATACATGCTGTCGGCGGCTTTTTATAATCTTGCCGTCCCTTTCTTCCACTGCGGTATCCCGCACTGCCTTGGCAGAGGGAATATCCTCATCTCCATGCTTTTCTTCACTGTAGGAGCGGGGACGCTCATTGTATTTGAATTTATACGCCATATCGTTCCTTTCCCCTGACGCTACAGTCAGGCAACAAAAATAGCAGACCGTTACATGGTCTGCTGCTGTGTTTGTTCTGCCTGCTGATCTTCGGTCCACTGCTGTTCTGTAGATGATTGCTCATCCTGTGTGAGCACCATGGCTACGCCGGCCACCAGTCCGATGACAGCGCCGATATGGCTTCCTGTTCTGCCTGGATACGGCGGTAACGTTCCTCGACATCTTCGTTACCATCATCCAGTAACGCTCCAGTTACCGCCAGACCATACAGTCCAGCGTGGATCGGCTTCATAGAAACAGGTTGCGGATGTTGCTGACCACTGTCGCTGTGCCATACCCCATCCCCAGCAGTGCCGCCACGATGAGCAGTACCAGTACGATCCATTTGGCCACTACAATCAGGTCGAAGTCCGGAAGCCAGTCCAGCCATTTGCAGGAATGCTTTTCTTTCTTCTTCCCAGCCTGTTCCAGCAGAGTGGTCATCTCCGTCAACGATTTCTGGATCTCCGCCATGCTGTTCTGCACCGCTGTCAGGTCTGTGTGTGATCTCAGGTTCGGAAGATACTCCCGCATTCCACGCACTTCCCACCCGATGGATTCTGTCTTCTGTGTCAGCATCGTCAGAGCCTCCGGCAACGGACACTGGATGACAATGGGCGTGATCGGTGAACTCGACTCCTGCGCTGTCGGCTGCGGTGAAGGCTCGGGCCGGTTCAGGGCCATGAGCTCGTCCATAGATAATTTCTTCTCTGATCCTGAATTCATATTCCATGTTCTCCTTTAGATATTTGTCACCGAACAGCAAACGGTCCCGACACTGCCAGCCACTCGGCGTGGTATAGGTGATATTCTTTCGGGACTTTTCCCAGCGAACCTTGTAGCCCTCGCTCTCCATCAGCGCAATGAACTCCTCGCGGTTGGAAGCGTGGCGCATACAGTCATTGATGATATTCGTGAGCTGCAGCTTCTTGCTCTGACCACGGGCCGCCGTGTGATACTCTCCGATGGTCATAGTCTTTGTTTTCTGCTTTTGTTCCCCTGGGTTGAAATACAGGAAGTGAAAACTCCTTGCAGACCATGTCGTTGCGTTGCCGCAGTTCCTGGAGCTGCTCCTTTGCGATATGCAGTTTCCGTCCGGTATCGAAATTGACCGAGTTGATGAGGAAGTGGGAATGGATGTGCTCACGGTCTGTGTGGGTGCAGACCAGAACTTCGTATCCCTCATAGTACTCGGCCAGCTTCAGCGCGGCCGCGTGAGCGGTGACCGGGTCGACTGCTTCGCCTTTCGGGAAGCTCTGTACCATGTGATAGAACAGTACACCGTCCGTCTTGTGGTAGAGCCGCTTGGTGGTCATGAAATCCGCGTAGACAGATTCCGGCTGACAGTTGATGCCTGTGACCAACTGCTGCCCCTCGAACTCGGTCTTTTTATCCTGCATGGTATACCGCATCACGGCGCTCATGCATCCGGTGGTCTGGCCCCGCTTGTAGTTTGTGAAGCTGATGATAGCCATAGCTTACCAGCGCTTTCGTTCAAGGATCATCCGAACGGCACCACAGAGTTCAGAGAACGCCCGACATACGCTTTCCAGATCGATCACGGTCACTCGTCCCATGTGCGCCAGGGTGACGAGCTGGTTCAGATTTCTGCCGATGGACTTCAGCTCCTTCAGCACTTCTTTCAGGCCGTCGATGACCACCACCTGCTTTCCCAGGCAGCAGGCAGTGACGTAGTCGCTCATGGACATCCCGGACTGCTTCGCCAACTCCTTGATGGCCTCCCGGTCTGTGGACGCCATGCGGGTGCTGAATTTAACATCTTTTTTCATGTCGTTTCCTCCAAATCGTAGATAAAGTGGGCCCGGGCTTCTGCCCGGAATTCATGCGGAAGTCGGGCAGCGGCGTTGCCGCAGACCAGACAAACGCGATGCTGGCCACCTCCAAGGAGGTGATTTCCCTGCACCGAACACCCGCGCTCCGCTTTCGGCCACAAATGGCCACAAACGGCGTTTCTTTTTCCCTGCGGGTGTTTACTCGCCATGCCCGGCAATCTCCCGCAAATCGCCGCACAGCGCCCCAACAGGGTCAACAGGGGCGACCACAGGTACACCCTGGGCATCGTCACTTTCGGCACGGCGCAGCTCGATGAGCCGCTTCCCGTTGCTGCGGCGCACCATACCGGAAATTCCGATTTTGCTTAGCGCGTCAAGGTTTTGCAGGATCAGGCGGGACACTTTCTTAGGCGAGATACGCTCCATACCGACAGGGTCGATTTTTTCAGACAGCTCTGTGGGAGTGCCGATAAATTTCGTACGGTCGCGCATCAGTTCAGAGACCAGATAGGTGATCCGGTCGCCCAGTAGCTCCGGCTGCGTTCTGCTGTCTGCTACCATCTCACACGTTTTCAACGTTGCGTTCCAGAGACAACTCCCGGTATTCAATGTCACGACCGATGCAGGAGAGCTTCGCCTTACCGCTGCCGCGCCGATCTTCCACCAGAGTAAAACTGGAATCCACCGCCCCGCTGATGGCTGTCGTACCGGAGATACGGTTGAACACATCATCGGCAGTTTCCTTTCGCAGATGATGGATCAGCAGGATGGCGATGCCGTGCTTGTCCGCCAGCCGCTTCAGCACGGACAGGTCCCGGTAGTCATTGGCGTAGGTGGCATCGTGGACGGGGCGGACCATCTGCAGCGTATCGACGAGGACCAGAACAGTATCCGGGTGAGCTACGAGGAAGCCCTCCACCTGCTCCTCCAGCCCCTGGCCGATGGGAGCGCACTCCGTACAGAAATGGACGCTGTCCGGCGCGTCCTCTGTGATCTCGAAGAGGCGGTTCTGGATGCGAAGGACGGAGTCCTCCAGGCAGAGATAGAGGGTGGTGCCCTGCTTCACGCTCATTCCCCAGACCGGTTCTCCCTTGGCCACCGTCACCGCCAGCCACAGGGCCAGCCAGGACTTGCCCACCTTGGGTGAACCCGCCAGGATATGCAGACCCTGAGAGATCAGCGTGTCCACCACAAAATTGGGCGGCTCCAGCGGACGGTCCATCAGCGTCCTACCGTCCACCGTGACCAGAGGACGGTCCATTTTGTTGCTCATAGTCAGTACCTCCAATTCAAAATATCTGAATACAAAAATCTCCCACCTCGAAAGAAGTGGGAGTAGTATTCTTTTAGAGGAGCAGTGCCCACAGGACTTTTGAGCATCCCCTTGCCCCTCTGCTTGTATTGTGGTGGAAAAGATGGTATCCTGATAAAAAGCATGGACAGATTAAAAATCAAGTAGGACAAATTATTGCAGAGGAGGGGGCCAGCGGAAATGGAGGGGAGCATCATATTCTATACCTACGGCAGCACCTTGGAGCTGAACGGGCAGCAGTTTGAGGCAGGCAGGCTGACCGAAGATCTGCTGAATCTATCACCGGATGACTACCACCCTCTGCACGAACGGATGGTGCGCATCCGTACCCTTATGGACATCTACGAGTATGTCCGCAAGAGTGAACTTTGGTGGAAACTGAATGATGAGATGGAGCAGCTCTGTCAGGAACTTCGCCGATATACTGTGTTCCGCTTGCTACCGGACGATTGCTATGACGCTTTCTTTTCGGTGATACGGGAGATCACAGGACAGTTCAGCTTGTTTCCTCCCGAGGAGCACAGCCTTTCAGAGGATGATCAGACAAAACTTCTCAGCGCCTCAGCGGAAGAATTCCTCCAGAGCGATGATGGGGACAGCGATCCTGAAATCTCCTTGGGACTGCTGGATCTGTTTCGTCGCAGAGAGGGCAGCGAGGAAAAGGGCGAGTTGTTTTATTACGAGATGTTTCGCCTCCTGGGAGCGTGCGAAGATACCTGGAGTGCCTACAAGAAATACATCGACCGCTACATGATGTATCTTCACGACATCCGTGCCTTTGTTCCTACCATCCGGAATTTCATCAAGTTTATCCTCTCCACACTCACGACCAATGGGCCGGAAAGTTATGCGGCAGCGCTCTATGGTTTCTATAACGATGATCGCACCGCAGAGAAGCTGATCGTCAACCCCATCACTTACCACGGGGACTGCTACAGGAGACACGATGAATATATGCTCTCCTATGTCCCGCGGGAGCTGCCGGACGGCTCCATGGCCATCTGTCAGGAGCATGTGACGGACAGCTTACAGGCGCTGATGAAGGCAGACTATATGCTGGCCCTGAATAGCGGACACAACATCCGCCGCTGCATCATCTGCGGGAAATACTTCATGCTGAAGAGCGGCGTCCACGCTTTGTACTGCGAAGGGGCCTGTCCCCACGCTCCTGGCTACACCTGTCGGCAATTTGGCACGGTGGAAGTTCAAAAGGAACTGGCAAAGAACAACCCTAAGGTGAAGGCCAAGCTGACTGCCTTTTCCAGGATCACGAAGGATATGCAGCGGGGAGCTATCTCTCAGGAGGATGCCAGAAGAGCCAAGGATCATGTGCGAGACCGGCTCTACGATGCGCTGCGCAGCCCGGATATCTCTGTTGAGGAGTTTTCTGAACAAATATCTACTGCGCAAGTGTATGAATATTGCCGCATCACCAGAGTGAGCAAGCCCCGAGGGCGTCCACCGAAAGCAAAGGCGGGTGGGACCCATGACCAATGAGGAATTGGTCCGCCGATATTACGGCGGTGATGAGCGCGCGCTGGAGGAGTTGTACCGCAGGAATCTCGGGCTGATCCGGCGCATCGCCCGGGAGACTGCCAGAGAGTTCAACTGTCTGCATATGGACAGGGAAAGACCGGGAGAGTTGTCCGGCTATACGAAAACGATTCTGGAGGATCTTTGCGGCGAGGGTGCGTTGGAATTTCTGACACGGGTCCAGAGCAGAGAATACGATGAGAGCCGTGCTGTGCTTGCCACCTACCTGTACCCACATCTGAAAGGCCGGATGACCCGTTGGCTGGAGCAACATATCGGAAATCTTTCTCTGAGCAAGCACGAGATGGATGCTGTCCGGCAGGCACAAAGGCTATATCATTCAGGTCAGTTCAGCATCGAAGAGATCGCGGAGAAAATGGATGTCCTTCTGGAACAGGCTGTCAAGCACATCCGTTACAACACCCATTTTGTTGGTGTCAATGATCTTATCCCTGGGAGCTATGACGGTGATCCCTTTGAGCGGCTGATGCCTGGGAATCTCTCTGTTTCTGCGGAGCAGGTCGTGTATCGAAAAGTCTGCATTGAGCTGCTGCAGGAACTATTTGATGCTCTCCCGAAGAAGGACAGGGACATCCTCGGAAAATTCTACGGCGTATTCGGATTTGAAAAAACTTCGCTGAAGGAAATCGGCATGTACCACATGATGAAGGAGTCCGCCGTGGAAAAGGCAAAGGAGCGTGCTGTCACAAAGCTGAAAAAAGCCTATCCGGGTAGCAGGCTGCAGATCTGGAGGAATGTTCATCGTATGATACGCAGACCGATCCTGCCAGCGAAGGATGACAGAGCACTGCGGCGCAGCTTCACGACTTCGACCCTACGAAATCAGGAGTCTGGAAGATCGTAGTTTCGATACAGTCTGGTGAGAATTTTGCGCAGACAGGAGACCGCAACAGTCCCCTTTAGGACATGTTTAGGAAAAATCAAGAGTCATACTCGCTTTTTTATACGTTCCGTGCTATAATGCAGAAAAACACGAAAGGCCGGCAACTATGGCTACACATATTTTAGTCGTCGATGACGAGACTGCGATCGCAGATCTGGTGGAGGTCTATCTGAAAAACGAAGGCTTCACCATCCACAAATTCTATAATGCCTCCGACGCCCTGGCTTGTGTGCGGACGACACGCTTGAATCTGGCGGTGCTGGATGTGATGCTGCCGGACATGGACGGCTTTACCCTCTGCCAGCGCATCCGGGAGGACCACCTGTTCCCCATCATCATGCTCACCGCAAAGGTGGAGGATATGGACAAGATCATGGGGCTGACCTTGGGAGCGGACGACTACATCACCAAGCCCTTCAATCCTCTGGAACTGGTGGCCCGGGTCAAGACTCAGCTGCGCCGCTACACCCGGTACAACCCCAGGGAGGGGACAGTCCAGGATGTCACCGAATACGACTTTCGAGGCCTTCAGATCTCCAAGGCCACTCACAAGTGCGTCCTGTTCGGCGAGGAACTGGCCCTGACGCCCTTGGAATTCTCCATTCTCTGGTATCTATGTGAGCACCGGGGGAATGTGGTGTCCAGCGAGGAACTGTTTGAACATGTTTGGGGCGAGCGTTTATGGACAGCAACAACACCGTCATGAGTCACATCGCCCGGCTACGGGAAAAGATGCACGAGCCCAGCCGAAAGCCCAAATTCATCAAGACCGTTTGGGGGGTGGGGTACACCATTGAGTAAGAAAGGAAATACCCGCAGCCGCCGGAGATCTTTGCGCATCTGGGGCGGCTACCTGCTGGTCCTCATGGCTTGGGTGGTCGCAGTGATGGCCTTGGCATTCCTGGGCTTCATCATCTGCGCCAGCATCACCTGGCAGCCCTCGCCGCTCTACGACTTCCTGAATTGGGTTCGAGACTACATCGTTCTGGTCTGCATCGTCACAGTGCTGGCGGGCTGGGTGGTCATCAGCTTCTATTTTATCTCCAAGCCCATCAAGCAGCTGGACGTGGTGGCCAATGCGGCAGAGCAATTATCCCGCCCCAGTGAGGAGCCCATCCAGCTGCCGGATTCCCTGGAGGACATCTCCATCCAGCTGAATCTGGCCCGGGAGCAGGCTCTCCGGGACGCCCGGGCAGCCCGGGAGGCAGAACAGCGGAAAAACGACCTAATCGTCTATCTGGCCCACGACCTGAAAACGCCCCTGACCAGCGTCATCGGCTACCTGACCCTCCTGCGGGATGAGCCTCAGATCTCCCCGGAGATCCGGGCCAGGTACACCGGCATCGCCCTGGAGAAGGCGGAGCGGCTGGAGGACCTCATCAACGAGTTCTTCGACATCACCCGCTTCAACCTCTCTCGCCTGGAGCTGGAGCGGCAGAGCGTGGAACTGACGCGGATGCTGGAGCAGGTCGCCAGCGAATTCCGCCCCATTTTCGCAGAATCGGGGCTGTCATGCAGCCTGGATCTGCCGCCCAAGCTGCACTATTCCTGTGACCCGGATAAGCTGGCAAGGGTCTTTGATAATCTCCTGCGCAACGCGTCTTATTATAGCCTGCCGGACAGCACGGTGGAAATTGCCGGACGGATAGAGGCCGGGAAAATCGTACTCACCTTCTCCAATGCGGGAAAGAACATCCCCCAGGAGAAATTGGACCGGATCTTTGAACAGTTCTTCCGTCTGGACAGCTCCCGCGCCACCCGGACAGGTGGTGCGGGCCTTGGCTTAGCCATCGCCAAGGAGATCGTGGAGCTCCACGGCGGGACCATTCGGGCGGACAGCACCGAGGATCGGATCACCTTCACCATCTGTCTTCCGTCAGACCATTCAGAAGCGCCGTAAGAAAATCACAAGAATTTCGCAGAAAACTTGCAAGGCATCCGTTGGTAGATAGACAAGTATGAAACGCCTGGTTCTGGTACCATTTCAGTATCAGAACCAGGCGCTTTATTTTGATTAGGAGGTCTTATCCCATGAAAACCATTCTCGTTCTCTTCGGCGGATGCTCCACGGAGTACGAAGTTTCTCTCCATTCCGCCTATGCGGTGCTGCTGGTCCCACATGGACCCCGCCCGCTATACTCCTTTGGCTGTGGGCATCACACGGGAGGGGAAGTGGCTCTGCTATACCGGCGACCTCTCCCGGCTGGAGGACGGTACTTGGCAGCAGGCGGCAGACTGTATCCCCTGCACCCCGCTGGTGGAACGGGAGGCCCACGCTTTACTACTGCTGGACGGCTCCGGCCGCCGTCTCCTCTTTGACGCGGTATTCCCAGTCCTCCACGGCAAGAACGGCGAGGACGGTACGGTACAGGGACTCTTTGAACTGGCCGGGGTCCCGGTCATCGGCTGCGGGACATTGTCCAGCGCCTTGTGCATGGACAAGGACCGGGCCCACCAGCTGGCGGCCCTGGCCGGCATCCGGGTCCCCCGGAGCCACGTCTTTCATTCCAGCGATGATTTCAGCCGGATCGCCCAGGCAGCGGAGGAACTGGGATACCCGGTGTTTGTCAAGCCGGTCCGGGCCGGTTCCTCCTTCGGTATCACCAAAGTCTCCGGGCCGGAAGAGCTGCCCGCCGCCATGGAGGAGGCCTTCCGCCACGACAGCGCCGTGATCCTGGAGGAGACGATCCCCGGCTTTGAGGTGGGCTGCGCGGTCATGGGCAACGAGGAACTGACCGTGGGTCTGGTGGACGAGATTGCGCTGTCGGAGGGCTTTTTCAACTATGAGGAGAAGTACACCTTAAAGACCTCCGCCATCCACTGTCCCGCCCGCATCCCGCCGGAGAAGGCGGCAGAGATCCAGGCAGCGGCAAAAACCATTTACCGTGCCCTGGACTGCCGGGTATTCGCCCGGGTGGATCTGTTCCTCACCCCGGATGGGGAGATCGTCTTCAATGAGGTCAACACCATCCCCGGCTTCACCGCCCACAGCCGCTACCCCAGCATGATGCAGGGCATCGGCATTTCCTTTGGGGAGCTGGTGACCCGCCTGATCGAGTTGGGGGTGGCGGGATGAGAACCGTGTCGATTCCCCGGGAGCAGATTTTTCAGGGGCCGCTGGTCCTGGTCAACCGGGCGCATCCCCTGCATGAAAAAGAGCGATCTGCGCTGACCTCGGTGGACCCGCACCACCCCGACATTCTTCTTGAAAGCCGGGCACGGCAGCTACTGTCTGCCTGTATCCAAAAGGCGGGGGGACAGCGGGAGATCGTGCCGGTGTCCGGCTGGCGGAGCCAGCAGGAACAGCAGCGGATCTGGGACGACTCCATGGCGGAGCATGGGGAGACATTTACCCGCCAGTATGTGGCCCTTCCAGGATGCAGTGAGCATCAGACCGGCCTCGCCATCGACCTGGGAAAGGCTGCCGGATACATCGACTTCATCCGGCCTGCCTTTCCCTATGATGGCGTCTGCGGAAGATTTAGGCGTCTGGCGGCCCGGTACGGCTTTATCGAACGCTACCAGCGGGGCAAGGAGGAAGTCACCGGGATCTCGGCTGAGCCGTGGCACTTCCGCTATGTGGGGGCGCCCCACGCCCAGCTGATGGAAACCAACGGGCTGTGTCTGGAGGAGTACCGGGACTTTTTGCGGCAGGGTCCCCGGAGCGTCGCTCTGGAAAACGGCCGCATGGCCCAGGTGTTCTATGTGCCCGCCGCCGGAGCCGTCACAGAGGTGGAAGTGCCGGAGGGCTGCTGCCAGATATCCGGCGACAATGTGGAGGGATTTATCCTGACATGGTGGGGGGATACCCATGAGAACGGCTAAGAAAACCGTCCCGACTTTGGACCTCTTTCGTCTGGCGGCAGTCCTGCTGGTGGTGATAAACCACACCTCGCCCCTGGCGGATGTGTCTGCCATGGCTGATTTCTGGCTTACCCGGGTACTGGCCCGGGTGGCAGTCCCATTCTTTCTGATGACCACTGGGTACTTTCTGAGCCGGAATCACTGGGCTGGTGTGGGGCGGCAGCTGAAAAAGCTCTGCCTGCTCTACGGCGTCTGCATCCTTTTTTGTATCTGCCAGTGAATCTCTATGCCGGCAGCTTCACCGGGGTCCGGCGGATGTTTTGCGGAAACTGCTGGTGGACGGCACCTTCTACCACCTGTGGTATTTCCCGGCGACCATTCTGGGCATCGTCATCGCCCGGTGGCTCAGCCGGCTGGGCCTGCGGGTGGCTCTGCCTGTGGCAGCGCTACTCTATCTCATCGGTCTGGGCGGGGACAGTTACTATGGACTGGTTTCCCAGATCCCGCTGCTTCGGACCCTTTACGACGGCATTTTTTACACTGTGCGGCTATACCCGCAATGGCCTGTTCTTTGCGCCACTGTTCCTTCTGCTTGGGGCCGCCGGAAGGCGGTGGAACCAAAAGCTGTCTCTGGCGGGCTTCTTCCTCTCTCTGGCAGCCATGAGCGCCGAGGGGCTGTGGCTCCATCGCATGGATGTCCAGCGCCACGACAGCATGTACCTCGCCCTCCCCTGTGCATAGTATGCCTTTTTTCTCTGCTGCTGGGCGGAAGCAAGGGCGAGTCCAGGAAAGTCCGGGAATTTTCCACAGCCATGTATGTGCTCCATCCCCTCTGCATCGTACTGGTCCGGGGAGCGGCAAAGCTACTGGGACTGGGAGAAATGCTCATTGAAAACAGTGTTCTCCATTTTATTGTGGTGCTGGCGCTCAGTGCGCTGCTCTCCGCCCCTTGCCTGCTGAGGCTTCAAAAGAAGCCCAGCCCCACCGCTCGGGCCTGGCGGGAGGTGGATCTGGCGGCCCTTGGGCACAACGCCCAGGTGCTGCGGAACACATTGGCCCCGGGGACAGAGCTGATGGCGGTGGTAAAGGCGGAGGCCTACGGTCACGGCGGGGCAGTGACCGCCCGCACCTTACAGCGAGCGGGCGTCCGGGCCTTTGCCGTGGCCTGCCTGGCCGAGGGGATTGCTCTGCGAAAGGCGGGCATCCGGGGGACGATCTTGATCTTAGGTTATACCTCCCCGGAGGAAGCTCCGCTCTTGACACGATGGCATCTGACCCAGACGGTGGCGGATATTGACCACGGGCGGGCCTTGGCAGCCAGAGGGCGGCATGTCCATGTCCATCTGGCCCTGGACACGGGGATGCACCGGCTGGGCATCTTGGCGGAAAACCGGAAGGAGATCCTGGAGGCATTCCGGCTTCCAAACCTGGTAGTGGACGGTGTCTTTTCTCATCTATATGTCTCGGACAGCCTGGAAGCCGAAGATGTTGCCTACACCCAGGAGCAGCTGACCTTGTTCTATGATACGGTGGCCTGGCTCCGAACTGCCGGATATGATCCCGGCAAAGTTCATATCCAGTCCAGCTATGGACTTTGGAACCTCCCAGCTCAGCCCTGTGACTATGTCCGGGCTGGAATCGCACTCTATGGAGTTCGAAGCGATGATGCGCCTGTTCAGCGAAGCCTTGACCTGCGGCCGGTTCTGTCTCTCCGGGCCAGGGTGGCCAGTATCCGCACTGTGCAAGCCGGAGAGAGCGCCGGGTACGGGCGGGTCTTTCAGGCAGAGCAAGAAACCAAACTGGCGGGTGGTCACCATCGGCTACGCGGACGGTCTGCCCCGGGATCTGCCTCAGCGGGGCGGCCAGGTGCTGATTCAGGGCCGGCGTTGTCCTATGGTGGGGCGGATGTGCATGGACCAGTTGCTGGTGGACGTCAGCGATCTTTCGGAGGTCGCTCCTGACGATACAGTGACTATTATCGGCCGGGATGGCGGTCAGGTGATTCGGGCAGAGGAACTGGCTGCATGCTGTGGGACGATTACCAACGAACTGCTCTCCCGGTTAGGCATGCGGTTACCCATTGTTTCTGGTTAAAGAGCGGTAGGGAATTTTACAAAGATTCCGGTTCGGATTTCAACATGAATATACCTTTAAACAGGAATAGCCACCAACCACGATGAAATGGTTGATGGCTATTCCCGTTTGGTCGACACCAAGAGATTCTCTCAATCGGTTTAATCTGGTGTTTTCAAGATGTCCTTATGAGGAGTCGCCCTTATCGTCCTCCTTTTCAATTCAGTTTATGCTGTCCTGGACCGCTTCTTCAAACCGCACGGTGAGATTCGGATTTTCCTCCGCGCTGTCATCGAGCACGCGGCGGAAGGCGTTGGCGCGGCGACCGAGCAGCTCGTCAAGCGCCGAAGTGCCGCGGACGATCAGCTCCGTCGGCTCATGCAAGTCCGTCAGGCAGTCGTGCAGGGCATCGAGATTGCCGCTGTACCACGCGGGAAAACGCAGCCCCTCCGCGAGCGCGCGGTGTAGGTCTTCGACACTTTCACAGGCGGAGACGTCTAATACAAAGCGCATGGTGCTCACTCCTCCCCGTACAGCAGTTCAAAGGACTTGTAGTGGTCTTCGGTGTAGTAAATGAGGCCGTCGTTTGAGAAGACGATGCGTTTGGCCCCGCGCGAATCCGCGCCCAGCGTGTCGATGTCGCATTCGGTGTAGGTGCGTCCGTCCGCCTCGGGCAAGAGACCTTCGTAGTTGCCGAACCGGCTGCCGCCAATGCACTTGCCCGGCGCGTAGGGATCGAGCGACTCGCCCGGCCAGCCGAGGGCCTGGGGCATCTTTCTTGGTGATGAAGTTGTCCGGTAAATGTCCGTAGGTGTGGATATAGAGCGCGACGTCGTCCTTGGTCGTGTAGGAGCCGTCCTCGTCGATCTGCGCTGTTTCGTCCGGCATGCCGGCGTCTTCAGACGGTGCGTTCTGCGCAGCCTGCCGCTCCTGCTGCGGCAGGCTGGAATCGTCCTGCACCGGCGCATCCGCGCCACAGCCGACGAGCGAGAAGAGCATCACGAGCGCGAGCAGCCATGCGGTCAGTTGCTTCTTCATTGGGAATCCTCCTGTGGTGATTTTCTCCATCATAGCACGGCTGCGAGCAAAAAAAAATCAGCACGCGCGGCGGTTGACTTTGCGCGCCGTTGTGCGTACGATAGGGGAAACGACCGGCAAGTCGGAATGGATCAAAAAGCAAAGGAGATAGAAACAATGACGATTGAAGAGCGCGCCGAGCTGGCGGTGGAAACATTTGCCGCGGGAAAGGGCAACTGCACCCAGTCGGTGCTGTGCGCGTGGGAGGATAAAATTCCCGTCGACCACGATACGTTGATGAAGCTCGGCGCGGGTTACGGCGCGGGCATGGGCTGCATGCAGGCCACCTGCGGCGCGCTGATCGGCGCGGTGATGGCCGCGGGCAGCGTGACGGACGGCAAGGGCACGCCGCGCACGGCCCGCAGCATCCTTACGAGCTTTCAGGAAAAGAGCGGCGCGACGATCTGCAAGGACTTAAAGGGCGTGGAGACCGGCAAGGTCCTCTGTCCCTGCGCGCAGTGCGTTCGCAACGCCGTCCTCGCCGCAGGAGAGATGCTGGGGGAGTAAAGGGAGAAAAGCCCAGTTCGCTGAGAACGCTGAGTAAAAAATAAAACCACCATCGAAAGATGGTGGTTTTATTTGGCGCAGCAGGAGAGATTCGAACTCTCGGTACGCTTTTGGCGTACACACGATTTCCAGTCGTGCTCGTTATGACCGCTTCGATACTGCTGCGTATCGGTGCGCTCGACAGCAAAAATGATTATACCAAAAATCACAGCAAAGTCAAGCACAAATTCGAAAAATGCGCGATTTTCTGAACGGCGCCTTCACTTGCAATTTTTGCCGCCATCTTTTATACTGACAAAAAGACCCTTTGGGGAGGGAGTATCATGAGCAGTAGCATCTATCGCGCCGTGAACACGACGCTCATTTATATCGAATGCGGCGGCGAATACCTGATGCTGCACCGCACGAAAAAGGAGAACGACTGCAATCGCGACAAGTGGATCGGCATCGGCGGCAAGTTTGAAGAGGGCGAGAGCCCGGAGGAGTGCGCTCTGCGCGAAACGAAGGAGGAGACCGGCCTCGCCCTGACCTCTTACCGCTATCGCGGCATCGTGACATTCGTGTCGGACAAGTGGGAGAGCGAGTACATGCACCTTTTCACTGCCGACGGCTTTGAGGGAACGCTCAAGGACTGCGATGAGGGTGAGCTTGCGTGGATCAAAAAGAAAGATCTGCTGGCGCTGCCCGCGTGGGAGGGCGACAAGATCTTTTTGCGCCTGCTCGACGAAAACGTACCGTTTTTCTCGCTCAAGCTGCGTTACGAGGGTGAAACGCTCGCGGAGGCGAAGCTCAACGGGAAAGCGTTGGAGGTGCGGCATGGATAAGCTGCTCGTGTCGGCCTGCCTTCTCGGCACGCCCTGCCGCTACGACGGAAAAAGTAAAGCGGACGCGCGCGTGCAGGCGTTGGTGGGAAAATATGAAATTGTTCCTGTCTGCCCCGAACAGCTCGGCGGTCTCACGACGCCGCGTGTGCCCAGTGAACGGCGGGGCGAGCGTGTCGTCACAGCGGGTGGCCGCGATGTGACAGAGGCGTACCGCCGCGGTGCGGAGGCAGCTCTCGCGCTGTGCCAGCAAAACGGCTGCGAGGCTGCCGTGCTCAAGGAAAAGAGCCCGAGCTGCGGCTGCGGGCAGATTTACGACGGAACTTTTTCCCACCGCCTGACCGAGGGCGACGGCGTGACAGCGGAGGCGCTCAAGGCACACGGTATCACTATATATGGCGAGAGCGATGTGGAGAAGCTGTAAACGCTGACGATATGGCCTGATATTTTATGCAGTTTACCGACAAAATTTTAGTTGTCTTTGAAAAGTGCAGCCGTTATACTATATAACCAGCATTGGACAGATATCATACGTGTATTGAATATGACCGGCGGATGACCGGCGGTCATCATAATAAAAAAGGAGGAGCACAACATGAAATTTTCCAGCAAAGTTGAAAAATGCGGCCTGTCTCCGATGCGCAAGTTCCACCCGTACGCGGTGGCGGCAAAGGCACGCGGCGTCAACATCTATCACCTCAACATCGGCCAGCCCGACGTACAGACTCCTCCCGCGTTTTTCGAGGCAGTCCGTCACTTCGAGCAGCCGGTGCTGGCCTACGCGCCCTCGCCCGGCATCCCCGAGCTGATCGACGCGATTCAGAACTACTACGACAAGCTCGACATGCACTTCGACAAGAGCGAGATCTACGTCACCGCCGGCGGCAGCGAAGCGCTTCAGATCGCGCTGCAGTGCATTCTTGACGACGGCGACGAAATTCTCATTCCCGAGCCGTTCTACCCGAACTACAACACGATGACCCGCACCTGCGGTGCATCGATTCGCCCGATCCCGACCTGCCCGGAGGAGGGGTATCGCTACGCTGAGCGCGAGAAGATCGAATCTCTCATCAACGAGCACACGCGCGCCATCATGGTCACGAATCCCGGCAACCCGACCGGCGTTGTGCTGAGCCACGAGGAGATGGAGATGCTCGTCGATGTCGCACAGAAGCATGATCTGTTCCTCATCGGCGACGAGGCGTACCGCGAATTCGTCTACGGCGGGGAGAAGCTCCAGTCGTTTGGCGAGTTTGCCGACAGGGCGGGTGACAACATCATCGTCATCGACACGGTCTCCAAGCGCTTTTCCGCCTGCGGCGCGCGTATCGGCTGCCTGATCTCCAAGAATAAGGAGTTCATGAACCACGCGATGAAATACTGCCAAGCAAGACTTTCGGTCGCGACGCTCGACCAGATCGCGTCTGCCGCGCTCTACACCGTCGGCCCCGAGTATTTTGCCGCCGTGCGCGACGAGTATAAGAAGCGCCGCGACACGCTCTGCCGCAAGCTCGGCGAGATCCCCGGCGTGGTGTTCGACGTGCCGGGTGGTGCGTTCTACGTGATGGCCGCGCTGCCGGTCGACGATGCCGACAAGTTCCAGCAATGGCTGCTCGAGGAATTCAGCGACAACGGCGAGACCGTGATGATGGCCCCGGGAGGCTCGATGTACGCGACGCCCGGGAAGGGCAAAAATGAAGTCCGCATGGCTTACGTCATCGAAAGCGACAAGCTCGAGCGCGCCATGGAAATTCTCAAGAAGGCCATCGAGGCCTATAATGCCAGATAAAAAGGGAGAAAATACCTATGATCCGTCATATCGTAATGTGGAAGTTCCGCGAGGGCACTGAGGAAAAAAAGCCAACGAGTTTCTGACGAAGCTCGCCGCGCTCGACGGCGTGATCCCGCAGCTCAAAAAGTGCGAGGTCGCGCGCAACATCGGCAAGGACAACTACGACGCCGTGCTCGTCTCCGAGTTTGAGACGATGGATGACCTGAACGCCTACAAGGTCGATCCCCGCCATGTCGCCGTGAGCGATATCTGCAAGTCCATCCGCGCCGACCGCGTGGCCGTAGACTACGAAATGTAAACTCAAAAAGAGGGAGCACTGCATTTGCAGTGCTCCCTCTTTTTGCTGTTCAGGCCCACAGGCCGCAATTGCCGAGAGCGGCCTTGACAGACGCTCCGCCCCACTCATTGTAGCAGATCTTCAGCTCCAGCACGCCGGTGAGATCCACATAGAAGTCGACCGGACGAATGCCGCCTGACATTTTGGCTGAATACAGTAGTTCGCCGTCACCATAAATTTTCAGTTCCTTTTCCGACTTGTCGTCCCTGTAACGGTAAGACTGGAAAAACGTTCCGCTCAGTGCGCTGTACTGTCCGTTAAGCTGATACACCGTGTCTCCGGTGCTGGCATAGCCGTATCCTGCGACCTTTTGATAGAGCACATGCTCATATGCAGTCCCTAGGTTATCGGAGATGTCACGCGAATATTTCTCCAGCGCATGATTAGTCGAAGAGAAGTAATCAAATTCGTCCAGCCAGACGGCGGGCTTGTCGCTCTTATGCTGGCCGATATAGACTGAACTGGTCTTTGCTTCCCACTGCACCGCCTTGCCGACCGCCTCGCCAACAGCGCGCACGGGAAGATAGGTCGTTCCGTTGTAAATAAATACTTCGACCGGATTTCCGTTGGCGTCTCTGGCGTCAAGCCTTGCGTCATCAACGTAAATGTCCACACCGGAATAGACTGTGATCGTCCGTTTTTGCAGTTTTCCTGCCGCGAATACGCCGCCGGTAAAAAATACTGCGCACAGCAGCAGACACAGCGCCATGCGAAGGAAGCGCTTGAATTTGATGTTCATATTTCTTCTCCTTTTCCGCCTGAATCAGGCAATCATGATACCGGTGAGATCAACTCCCGGCTGAAATACAGGCTCCCGTTCATGATCTCCAGCTTGATATTTTCATCATAAACGCCTACCCAATAGGGCACAGTTACGGAATATTCCGGCCAATCAAATGACAGCTGCTTTTCTTCAAAGGAAGCCTCAAGACGATCAGTGGAGTAGGGCCTGTTATAGTAGGTAAAATTCCGCATGTAATATTGACCCGAATCCTTCTCAATATCAAAAGTGTAGTGCTGCTTGCCATTGATATAGAAATCATAGTGACCCGTTATGTCGAGCGTTACGACCACCTCTCCGCTCGTTGCATACTCGTTGGATTCCTTTCGGAACCATTGCATTGAACGGTCATTCCATTCAGCGGTCGTTCGATACACCCGAAAAAACTGAAAGCCGCCGTAGTCTGTTGTCAGAAGATAGCTGACCTCGCATTCTCCGTTTTCAAGATCCGCTGTACAGTACCAGTCGCTGACGTCGTAGGTCAGCCAGCTTTCAAATTCCTTTTGCCAGTAAAGCCCCTCGAGATCAACAAGGTCTTTCATCTCCTCTTCCGACATCCCGTTTTGCAGTTCCGTCTCATAATACGTCATTTCACGCCCGGTGCCGACCCAACTGTTCTCAAACCGCTCAAAGGTTATGACCCAGTTGGCCGTCTGTACGGCGTAGCGGTTGCTCGCCTTTACCGTACAGCTTACGATGAATTCCTTGTCATTATTTCCCTGTTCTTGAGAAATATCCTTGATCTCATCCACAGACGCATCACTTTCGTTGTAGTAAGAGCTTTCCAGATAGCTGCGGATGCTTTCGCTGTCCACTTTGTTTCCGCAGCCGGTCAGACTGAGCAAAAGCAGCATTGCCCCTAATAGCCAGGTCAGTTTCCTCATGAAGATATTCCTCCATCTCTTGAGTTTGAGACGCTGATCCGTCCTTCTGATTTCATTTTACATCATAAGTGATGTATCGTCAATACACTATTTCTGATGTATGGAATAATACTCCCCATCCAAAACTACGAGGGGGAGAGGCAAAATGAAGGCCTATTGGGATATTCTGCGCGAGCTGAGAGAGGATCATGATCTGACACAGGCGCAGGTTGCCGCTGTCATCGGAACAACGCAGCAGGTTTATTACCGCTACGAAAAAGGGATCAACGAGCTGCCGCTGCATCACCTGCAAACATTATGCGCTTATTACAATGTCAGCGCTGACTATATTCTTGGCCTGCCGAAGGGACTGCGCTGGCCGCGCTGAAGGCCTCTTTTTTTGCGCCGCAACCGCTGGTTGCTAACTTTTCAACCCCGCTTGGTGGACTTTTTGCGCGCCTTTTGATAAGCTGAACGCAGAAAATCTGCAAAGGAGAACCCCATCACATGACACTTGGAGAGAACATCGTGCGCCTGCGCACACAGAAAAACTGGTCGCAGGGCGACCTTGCCGACGCGCTGGACATCTCGCGCCAGAGCGTATCCAAATGGGAGACCGACGCCTCCATCCCCGAGCTTGACAAGCTATTAAAGCTCTCCGAGCTCTTCGGTGTGACGCTTGACGAGCTGGTGCGCGGCGAGGACGCGCCGAAGGCGGAAACAGCCGCGCCCGCGGCACAGGCAGTACCCGCCTCTTTCACGCCGCAGACTTCGTCCGAGCAGGAAAAGCGTCACACCATTGCGGGTACGATTTTATTGTGTGTCGGCGCGGTTCTTCTGCTCACCTGCCTGATACTCGCCGGCGATCTGCTGGCGGGGCTGATTTACGGACTGCCGTTTTTCCTCTGCGGCATCATCTGCTTTACGGTGAAGCATCGCACGGGCCTGTGGTGCGGCTGGGCGGCCTATCTCTGTATTGATCTCTACCTCCGCTTTGCGACCGGCCTTTCGTGGACGACTGTCTTTATGACGCACCTCTGGACGGCGCAGATGAACTATGCGCGCCTTGCCATCTCGTGGGTGCAGCTCCTCGGCATGCTTGTGATGATCGTCTGCACGGCGCGCTCCTACCGAACGCTCAGGCTGCCCGCGACGAAAAAAGAGGGCACATGGCTCATTGCCGGTTGGCTCGCGACGCTCGTTGTGCTGCCGCTTCTGATGAGCTACGGCGTTATGCCGCTGCTGCTCGACGATCTCGGCAATTACAGCAACATTTCGCCGTACTTCCTTCTGAATGTCGTCTACAGCTACGCGCGCCTTGCGCTCATCAATGTTCTTCTGGTGCGTTCACTCGCCGTATGGCGCTTGAGACGGGAAGAGAAGAAAGCAAAGAACTGAATCGAAATGAGAAAAAGCGGACCGCAATGCGGCCCGCTTTTGATGCAAATATGCATTACTTCTTGCTCTTCTCCAGCGCGGCGAGCTTGAGGCAGCAGCAGAAGACGGCCATCGCCTGCTCAAGCTCCTCGACCGGCGGCAGCGACGGGGCGACGCGGATGTTGCTGTCAAGAGGGTCGTGTCCATACGGATAGGTCGCGCCCGCGCTCGTCATCACAACGCCCGCTTCCTTGCAGAGTGCAAGCGTGCGCTTGGCAAGGCTGGGGGCCGTGTTCACGGAGACAAAGTAGCCGCCCTTGGGCGTGTGCCAGCTCGCAATGCCGAGCGGCTTGATCTCGCGCTCGAGCGTTTCGACGACCATGTCGAACTTCGGCTTTAAGATCTTGGCGTGCTCCTTCATCAGCGCGAGCGTGTGCTCCTTGTTTTGCAGGAACTTTACGTGGCGCAGCTGGTTCATCTTGTCGAAGCTGATGGCCTGAATGCCGATGAGCTTGCACATGTAATCCATGTTGGCCTCGCTGCACGCAAAGCACGCAATGCCCGCGCCGGGGAGTGTCACCTTGCTCGTGGAAGCGAACTCGAAAACCATGTCGGCGTTGCCGTACTTCTCGCACTCGCTCAGAATATCCTTGAACGGGACGAACTCGCCGTCGAACTCGTGGATGCAGTAGGCGTTGTCCCACATCAGCAGGAAGTCCGGCGCGGCAGGCTTCATCTTTGCGATGCGCTCGATGGTCTTGTCGGAGTAGATGATGCCGTCGGGGTTCGAGTACTTCGGCACGTTCCACATGCCCTTGACGCTCGGGTCCTTGATGAGGTTTTCGACAATGTCCATGTCGGGGCCGTTTTCGGTCATCGGGATGGTGATGAGCTCAAAGCCGAAGCTCTCGGTCACCTTGAAGTGGCGGTCATAGCCCGGCGCGGGGCAGAGCCATTTGACGCTCTCTTCCTTGCACCACGGCTTTTCGCTGTGCAGCAGGCCGTGGGTGTAGGCCTTGGAGACCGTGTCGTACATGAGCTGGAGGCTCGAATTGCCGCCGGCGAAGACCTGAGAGGTCTTGCAGCCGAGGATATCGGCGAACAGCTTACGCGCGCTCTCAAGACCCTTGAGCTCGCCGTAGTTGCGGGCGTCCACGCCGCTGTCCACGCACTCCTCGGCGCTTGTCAGCGCGGTCAGGATGCCGCTGACAAGGTCGAGCTGCTGCTTGCTCGGCTTGCCGCGCGCCATGTTGAGTTTGAGGCCCTTGGCCTTCCAGCTCTCGTATTCGGCGGACACCTTGTCGTATTCCTGCTGCCACTCGGCAGCGGAAAGAGCCATATAATCCATGATGATTCTCCTTTACAGGTAATTTATCCGATTAAAGTAACTGCATTATAGCACAGGGAAAAATCAGACGCAAGTGTCCACATATAACAATCATTTGTTTTGCCCGCAGCAACAAGTTGACTCATTGAACAGATTGTACCGCCCCTCGCCGCAATAGAGAGGGGCGCTGCTTTTTGGCGAAAGCGGGAAAGAAAACGCGTCAGCACTAAACATAGTGCTGACAGTGCGTCCAAATCAGGCAAAAAGTAAGGCCGCGGAAAGCGATATGCTTTCCGCGGCCTTGATCGTTTTTATAGAATTGGTCTTGTCACAGCTCGGTAAAGGTGCGAATTTCGTCGAGCTGGGCGTAACGCCGCGCGTGTGTTGTGCTCACCTTTCCGGCGCAGACGGGGCAGCCGCACTGCTGCGCGCCGGTGCGCGGATAGATGACGGATTTCCACACGTGTCCCATGGAGCACTGCCACCAGACCTTATTATTGCTGCCGGGCGTGACCATCTCCGGTGTCAGCGCGCCGTTGAGCGACGGGTGCCACTGTGCGGCAACGCCGGGACAGAGCGTTTCCAAATCGTTGAAGCCTTTGAGCACCTTGCGTCCCGCGCAATAGGGACATCCGGTCTTGCGCTGCGTGCACGACGAGACCGTGGCGCGGTAGGAATGCCCCAGCTCGCAGCGCCACCAAGCGGGACGGTTGGAACTGACGGCGACATCGCTGGGCTTCAGGCACCCGTTTTTGCGCTTATCCCACTGTGCGGCGATCTCGGGCTGGAGGTGGGCAAGGTCATTTTCGCCCGTGACGATCGTCTTGCCCGCGCACACGGGACATCCGTGCCCCCACGCCGTGCGTGAGGCGACGGGCGACTGCCACGAGTGCCCCTCCGGACAGCGCCATCAGATGAGGATCTTCGAGCCCGTGGAGACGTCGCGCGGCGAAAGCGGGCCGTTTTTCTCGCGGTCCCACTGCGCGGCGACATCGGGATAGAGTGTGCCAAGATCGTTGAAGCCGGGCAGGACCTTTCGCCCTGCGCAGTACGGACAGCCGCTCCCCTCGGAGCGCACATGCACCGTCGTCTGCCACGAATGGCCGTTTTCACACGTCCACCGGACTTTTTTCTTGCTGCCGTAGGAAACGGTGTCCGGCGTGAGCGGAAAATTGCGCGATTCGTCCCATTGTTTCAGTAAGTTTGTCCTTTCATGCAGCATGCAGAACTCATAAAATGTTTGTCGCATGTTCATCCCCCCTCTTTTCGGCAAAAAAGGTTTCCCGCCTGTACCTTGCTTTCAGAGAGGGCCGGGCGGTGCAGGAAGGGCGATGCCCTTCCGAATGATTTGCAACCGGCTGTCATAACCGCACATGGCGGCCTTAGCCCCCTCTGGCTTTGCGTCCCTGCTTTTCAGCAGGTTTGCCAAACATTGCTTGATTTGCTTGTCAGATCAGTACAGGCGCTTTCGCGCCGGAAACGGGGAAGAAAAAACTTCCGCTTTGACAGAATCAATGAAAAGAACTCAGCTGATCCTGTCGTATCTGTATTCTATCGCGTACTTTCCGTAGAAACAAGGCAGGTGACAAGACAGAATTCGGAAAAGTGATATAAAATTTGGAAAAATCTGAAAGAAATTAACGAAATATTGGCGTTTTCATGCTGATTCTCTATGTTTTTGACGCGATGAGGAGGATAGAAACCGCGCGCGGCGATGCGACCGCAACCGCGCTTTCTTGACATCTTCCGCCGTTTCGGTATGATAGAACCATCCCGTTTTTTGGAGGCAACTATGCATTCAGTGACAACTAAGAAGGCCGCGCTCGCGGCGCTTCTCGTTCTGGCGGCGCTCCTTTCCATCTTCGCGGTAGGGAAGAGAGCGTCCGACCCCGCGTACCATCAAGCGTCCATCGACGCGCTCGAGGAAAAGCAGGAGACGGTGCTTGAGCTGACGGCGGCGTCGACCGCCGCGTCCGCGGCCATCACGCTCCTGCCGGGCGACACCGCGACGCCCATCGCCGAAAGCTCGCCGACCTGAGCGGCTATTTCCTCATCGTGCTCTGTGCCATCTTTCTGGAAAAGTATCTGCTGACGATCACATCCTACGTGTCGTTCACGATCCTGATCCCCGCAGCCTGCGCGCTTGGCATCGCTGCGCTCTTTTCCGAAAAGCTGCGCGCCGCGCTGGGGAAGCTCGCGTGGCATTTGCTGCTCTTCGCGCTCGCCATCGCGTTTGCCATTCCCGCGGGTGTCAAAGTCTCGAGCATGATCGAGGACACATACTGCGCCTCGATCGAAGAGACCATCGCAAACGCCGAGCAGACGACCGAGGATATCCAGTCCGCCACCTCGGGCGAGGCGGACGAGAGCGAAAAAAGCGGCCTTTCCGGCCTCTTTTCCAAGGTGACTGAGGGCATCACCGGAGCGGCGACCGCCGCGGTCGAGCAGCTCAAAACGGTCCTGAACCGCTTTATCGAGGCCCTCGCCGTCATGCTCGTCACATCGTGCCTGATCCCAATTTTAGTGCTGCTGTTTTTTGCCTGGCTCGTCAAGCTGATGCTCGGCATCGAACTGCCGCCGCTGCGTGTAAAGCTTGGTGACGGCAAGGCGCACAGCACGAGCGGCGCGCCGCGGATATGACCACATGGCCATCGTAAAAAATATACGATGACTTAAAAGTGCGGCGAGCGCAGCGATGCCGCTTTGGGGGACAGCAAGGTTGGCAAAATCTAGCGACGGCAGGGGATTCTACCAAGACTGCATTCAGATCAGGGAGCGATAGCGAAGATAGAAAAAAGTCAAATCGTTTAGAACCATCACCCGGCAGGTACCCGATTCCGCAGGCTGAGCAGCTCTTCAAGCCTCAAAACCGCAATGTCGGGGGGCGAGAGGGTTCCCCCCTCATCCTTCCCTTTGGGATTCAAAGGGGACATTCTCTTCGAGAAGAGAATGTCCCCTTTATTCGCTCTCCCCTGCGGGTTAGCAGGAGAAAACTCCGCAGCGCTGCACGCGCTGCTGATTTACCTTACCTCCGCAAATCGCGTCGTCAGAACGACACGACTTCCTGCGCGGGCTTCGACGTGGTGGTGATGCGCTCGACGTACAGCACGGGGCCCTCGCCCTCGTAGGCGTCGAGGTGCTCCTTTTTGACCGTGGCAGTGATATCGACCCAGTCGCGATTCTTGTAGGCCTTCAGGCTGTCGCCCTTGGCGACGATGCCGACGAACTGAATGTCGTTTTCGCAGCAGGTCATCACGAAGCGGCCGGGGCAGTGGATGCCGGGGAACTTCTTCGAGTGGCACATGATGAGCTTCATGTGGACCTTTTTGCCATCCCAGCGGTCGGGATGGTCCATCGCGTCGACGTACCACACGCCGTAGTCGTCGTCGGGAATATCGATAAGGTCGGGCGTCATGTCGAACGGGCACTCGTCGCCGGTCAGGTAGTCCTCGCTGTTGCCGTCGTTGTCCTCAAGGTAGATGTCCGCGCGGCGGTTGACCATGCGCAGATTGCGCGCGCGCAGGCTCTCTTTGAGCTTGTCGTCGCAGCGGTTGAAGACGATCATGTCCGCGTTCGTGATCTTTTCCATCATGAGCTGACCCATGTTCTTGACGAACAGCTCGAACGTCGGCGCCTGCACGAACGTCATGATCTGATAGAGCACCCAGTTGGCGGGCAGCACCTCGCGGTAGAGCTTTTCCATCTGCCACATGCCGTTGTACTCAATGAGCACCTGCTTGGGGCGGTGCTTCTTTTCAAGCTCCTTGCAGAAAGCGAGCGTCAGCTCCTCTTCGTCGTCTACCGTGACGACGGTGACGTTGTCGAGCGCCTTCTTCTCGTATTCTTCGTCGCCCTCTTCGCAGCAGATCAGAAGCGTCCTGTCCTCGCGGGCGAAGCCGTCCTCTAAAATGCCGTTGATAAAGCTCGTTTTGCCGGAATCGAGGAATCCGGCGACCAGATAAACAGGAATATCCATGAATTACACTCCAAACAGTTCTGCAAGGCCGTCTTCCTTGAGCTCCGCGCCGATAACGCACAGACGGCCCGTATAGTCGGGATGGCCCGCGCGGACCTCATGCTCTTCGGGCACGTAGTCGAATTCGAGCCAGCCGTCCTCGCCGTTCACGATGCCCTTGGCACGCAGGATGTGGCCGTAGTCGCCGCTGTCCAGCTTGTGGAGCATGTCCTCAAGAGCTTCCTTGCTGAACTTCTTCGGCGTCTCCTTGCCCCAGGAGGAGAAGACGTCGTCGGCGTGGTGATGATGGTGATGGTGGCACTCGCACTCGGGATCGTCGCACTCCTCACCGTCGTGGTGATGGTGGTGATGCTCATGCTCGTCGTGCTCGTCATGTTCATCGTGATCGTGATGATGGTGATGCTCATGCTCGTGCTCGGCCTCTTCGATCTCGTGCTCGCGGCGCATCTTTTCAAGAAGCTCGTCGCTCAGCGACACCTTTTCGATGGCGGAGAGGATGGTCTTGCCGTCCAGCTCGTCCCACGGAGTCGTCAGAATGGCGGCGTCGGGGTTCTTCTCGCGCAGCATCGCGGCGGCAGCCTCGAGCTTTTCCTGCGAGAGCTTCTGCGTGCGGGAAAGAATGATCGTGCCGGCGGCCTCGATCTGGTTGTTGTAGAACTCACCGAAGTTCTTCATATAGACCTTGACCTTGCTGGCGTCGGCCACGGTGACATAGCTGTTGAGCTTGAGCTCGCCCAGGCACTCGTCGACGGTGCGCTCGACGGCAACGATGACGTCAGAGAGCTTGCCGACGCCGCTCGGCTCAATGAGGATGCGGTCGGGGTGGAACTGCGCCACGACCTCTTTGAGCGCCTTGTTGAAGTCACCGACGAGGGAGCAGCAGATGCAGCCCGCGGACATCTCGGAGATCTCGATGCCGGACTCCTTCAGAAAGCCGCCGTCGATGTTGATCTCGCCGAATTCGTTCTCGATCAGCACGAGCTTTTCGCCGCTGTAGGCTTCCGCGATCAGCTTTTTGATGAGCGTGGTCTTGCCGGCGCCCAGAAAGCCGGAGAAAATGTCAATTTTCGTCATAAGAAATACGCTTCCTTCTTTTTATTGATTTCCAAACCTACATTATAAGCAGAATTTGTGAACGATTCAAGTCTTTTTCTGCGCAAAATGCGCCTTTTTCCCGCTCACAGGCCCATACCGGGCAGCGGCACACGATGATCTAAGATCACGTGTCCGAAGCAGATAAAGCGCTTTCCGCTCTCAGGGCCGCAGACGACGTCCGCGCTGCGGTCCCGCCCCAGAGAAAAGAGGTACGAAACGCCGAGCGGGTCGCGGTAATACTGCTTGCAGAGCATGTCGCCCCCGACGCAGAAGATGCCCACGTCGCCCGCATGCAGCGGGTCGTGATTGAGGTAGGCGACGCTGCCGCCGTGCAGCACGGGTTCTAAACTGTCGTCGCGGATGTGCACGGCGAATTCCGCTCCCGGCGGCACGTCGCCGTGGTCGACGATGTAGTCAAAATCCTCGCCGAGCACGGGGGCGGCGTAGCCCGCCGCCTCGATCGAGCGGTAGAGCGGGATGCGGCGCGGCGCGCCCGCACCGTCCTGTCTCGCGTGCATCGTGCACAGGGCGCTGACGAGGCTGCCTACCGTCTCGCGCTCGAGCGGCGAGAGCGAGCGGCACTTTTCGATCAAATCCTGCTCTGCGCGCGAGCAGACGAAGCTGCCTGAGCGGAACGAATCGCGGTAAAGGTAGTTCGGGTCGATCTCAAGCGCATCGAACAGCCGGAGCAGCACCTCCTCCTTCGGCGAGCTGACGCCGTTTTCATAGTTGCTGATGGCAGAGGGCGAAACGCCAAGCTCCTCCGCCAGTGCCGCGCGCGAGAGATGAAGCTCCTCACGCCGCAGACGCATTTGTTTGCCAAAACTCATCAAGATTCCCCCAGAAAACGCAGGCTGCGACAAGATTTGACTGTATTCTATCGCAGATGCTTGTAACTGTCAATCAATTATAACAAGAATCTTGTAAATTTATTCTTGACATAGCAAGATTCTTGTGATATCTTGATATTGCTGACAAGTTCTTTGTACTTGCCAGCATGCCGCGGCAATCGTTCTCCTCAGTTTGCCCGCGGCGCACGCCGCCGATACCGGTACGGCGGCTGATCCCCGCAGCAGAAAAAGAAAATGCGCCTCCCCGAAAGAGGACGGACACGCAAAAAATAGAGAGAAAGAAAATATCGAGCCAGCCTAAGGGCAGCTCGATATTTTTGCTTTTGTGGTAAAACGACGAAAGTGTGATCTCGACGCAGGCCGCAGAGCGGCTCTGATACGCCACTGGCGTATCGCTTACATTTTCCAAACCACTACAAAACAAAAAGAACGAGCTGACTTTCATCAACTCGTTCTTGGTGGGGGAAGGTGGATTCGAACCACCGAAGTCACTGACAACAGATTTACAGTCTGCCCCCTTTGGCCACTCGGGAATTCCCCCATATGAAATTGTTTGCTTGTCGGTGGAGCTGGTAGACGGATTCGAACCCCCGACCTGCTGATTACAAATCAGCTGCTCTACCAGCTGAGCTATACCAGCATCTCAGCAACGAACAGGTTGTATATTACCAGACTTCGATTCGTTTGTCAACAGGGAATTTTAAAAAAGGAGGAATTTTGTTGTACGCAGGAAAAAGACACCATGATTCGGTGCACGCGGTCTGCTCACTCTGCGCGCAGGACATTTACGCGGGAGAAACGCTGTGGTACCGGAACGGCGTGACCGTCTGCGCGGACTGCTTTCCGCGCTTTGCGCGCGAAGCGCTCCGGTCGTTTGAATACATATCAGGGGAGGCGAGCACGCTATGACGCTGTATCAGATGTCGTTTGTCTACCGCGAGGACGCGCTGCGCTTCCGTATGCGCATCACGGTCCTGCGCGAGCAGGCCAAGGCCGCACCGACGAAGGAGGAGCGCGAGCGACTCAAGCGGCGTATCTTAGAGCTCCAGCAGCTTCAGCGCCAGTCGCGCGAGTTGGCCGAGCTGACGCGGCACTATTACGAAAGGGGCTATTACCGCAATGAAAAGTACACCTTATAGTATGCGCAACAATGAAGTTTACGGCGATATGACCGCCTGGATCGCCGCGCACGCGGGCGACAACGAGAGCGACCTCATGCGCCTCAAGCGCAATCTGCGCCTTGCCCGCGAGGAGGAGCTTACCGCCCGCCAGCGCGAGCTGCTGCGCCTGCGGTACGAGGAAAACATGACCGTCACGGAGATCGCCGCGGCCATCGGGAGGGACAAGTCCACGGTGTCGCGCACGCTCTCCCGCGCGCGGAGAAGGCTACAAGTGCCTCCGCTATGGGCTATAATCAAAAGGTGACAAGCGAATAAGACCCGCACGGGTACATAGAATAATGGTCAGTGCGGAGAAAAGTGAGGGCAAGAGCTATGCTGCACAAAGCGCTGCAAAACAAATGGGCGCGCGTCCTGATCGCGGTTTTCGCAACATTCCTCTACGCGTTGGGCGTGAACCTTTTCGTCGTACCGATGGGCCTCTACTCCGGCGGCGTGGTCGGACTGAGCCAGATCATCCGAACACTGCTCGCGCAGGCCGTTGAGTTGCCCGCAGGGGTGGACATCGCCGGTATTTTGTACTTTCTCATCAATATTCCGGTGCTGTATCTCGCGTGGCGCGACCTCGGGCGCGCGTTTTTGATCCGCACGCTGATCTGCGTGGGCGCGTCGTCGCTCTTTTTGAGCGTGATCCAGTCGCCCGCCGTGCCGATTTTGGACGATCCTCTCGCCTCGTGCCTCGTCGGCGGCATCCTGTGCGGCTTTGCCCTCGGCTTGGCTCTGACCTGCGGCTGCTCGACCGGAGGGCTCGACGTTGTCGGCCTGTGCCTCACAAAGCGCGGCAGCCGCTTCACCGTCGGACGTTTTTCGCTGGGCTTCAACATCGTGCTCTACGTCGCCTGCGCACTGCTCTTCGACATCCAGACGGCCATCTACTCCGTCATCTACACGGTGTTCTGCTCGCTCTTCATCGACCGCGGGCATCAGCAGAACATCAATGTGCAGGTACTCATCTTCACAAGGGACGCAGACCCCGAGCTCCCGCACAGCATCATGTCGCGCCTTGGCCGCGGCGTAACGTACTGGGAGGGCAAGGGCGCATATACGGAGAGCGACATGCGCGTGCTGTGCGTCTGCGTCTCGAAATTCGAGGCCGCGGAGCTGCAGGAGACCGTGCGTGAGCTCGATCCCCACGCCTTTTTCATCGTGCAGGAGGGCGTGCGCATCGACGGCAATTTCCTCAGAAAGATCTCGTAAATCCTTTCGGTTTTCCCGCGAAGACGCTTTGCGCAGCAGAGCGTCTTCTTTTTGTTTATTTAACTATTTTGAAAAATCATCCATGTTTTCTAAAACATTCAAGGATGTTTTATTGCGTTTTTCTATCAATCGTGATAGCATTACCTCAATCTTTTATTATGCCGCAGCAGTGTTCTTCCCCCGGAGACACGCGGCATGAAAAAGTCCCGCAGCGAATAAACAATCATCAAACCCCAATGAGATGTGGAGGGATCTTTTCATGTTTGACCAGTATTTTGAAAAATTTGATTTAGCCCCCGAGGTCACCGCAGCACTCAAAAAGTGCAAGTGCATTGCCTATGCCGAGACGAAGGAAGAGCTCGAGGAGATGGCCTACGGCCCCACGCACACCTCCCGCTACGACGTGGTCTACCCCATCGAGGGCAATGGCACGGTCAAGGAAGCGGAAGTCGTGCGCTGCAAGAACGGCTGCGTCGTCAACTTCATGGAAGACTACATGCGCCGCCGCGACCCGAACAGCATGGCCATCGGCGACGATCTGCCCTCCGACAAGCCGCGCTTTAAGGACCGCTTTGGCTACGAGTTTTCGTCCCTTCGTCAGGAGACGCTCGACTGGCTCTCCACGCAGCAGGTCATCATGCTGCCGTTTTCCGCCGGTCCGCGCGGCCACGGTTATCCGAGCCTGATGATCTGTCCGCTCAACGCCGCGTTCTTCGCGCTGTCGCTGGCGAACATGCAGGGCTTTACGAGCATTGTCGATGTGCCTGAGCACTATAAGCCCCGCGCCATCATCTTCGTTGCGCCGCCGTTCCGCCACACGCACTTTGACGGCAAGCAGGTCGTCGTGCACAACCGCTCCAAGGAGATGCACGAGGTCTGGGCCTACAACCTCTATCCCGGCCCCAGCGCCAAGAAGGGCGTTTTCTCGCTGCTGCTCGATATCGGCGAGCAGGAGGGCTGGGTCTGCTGCCATACGAGTGCAGCCATGGTCGAGACGCCGTATGAGTGCGAGGTCGTGTTCATGCACGAGGGCGCGTCCGGCGGCGGCAAGAGCGAAATGCTCGAGGACTTCCACCGCGAAGAGGACGACCGCCTGCTCATCGGTACGCACACGGTCACGGGCGAAAAATATTACATGACGCTCGGCGAGAGCTGCAAGATCCACCCCATTGCCGATGATATGGCCTGCGCGCTCAAGAGCTTCCAGAATCCCGAGAGCGGCAAGCTGCGCATCCTCGATGCCGAGGACGGCTGGTTCCTGCGTATGGACGGCATGAATGCCTACGGTAACAGCCCGCTCTATGAGCGCATCTGTATCCATCCGAGCGAGCCGCTGGTCTTCTTCAACATGGACGGCGTGCCCGGCGCGACCTGCCTCATCTGGGAGCATGTGATCGAGTCGAACGGCAAGCCCTGCTCCAACCCGCGCGTCATCCTGCCGCGCAAGATGGTTGACAACATCGTGCCTGATACCGAGCCCGTCGAGGTCGACGTGCGCAGCTTCGGTGTGCGCATGCCGCCCTCTACTGCGAAAGACCCGAACTACGGCGTCATGGGCATGCTGCAGGTCGTGCCGCAGTCCATTGCCTGGCTGTGGAGACTCATCTCTCCACGCGGCTTCAAGAACCCGTCCATCGCCGATACGAACGCCGGCAGCGGCCTGAAGGCCGAGGGCGTCGGCTCTACTGGCCGTTTGCCACGGGCCTCAAGGTCACGCAGGCGAATCTGCTGCTCGAGCAGATCATGTCTGCGCCTAAGACGACGAACGTGCTGATCCCGAACCAGCACATCGGCGCTTATCATGTTGGATTCATGGGCGAGTGGCTCTCGCGCGAATACCTCGCGCGCCACAACGGTTTTGTGCGCGAAAAGCATCTGGTCCCCGCGCGCTGCCCGCTGTTCGGCTACGCGCTCGATGAAATGAAGCTCGACAGCCAGTTCATCCGTCAGACGTTCCTGCGCCCCGAGACGCAGTCCAAGCTCGGCAACGCGGGCTACGACGCCGGCGCCAAGATCCTGACCGACTTCTTCAAAGAGCAGCTCCAGCAGTTCGTTTCCGACGATCTCGACCCGCTGGGCCGCGAGATCATCGATTGCTGCCTGCATGACGGCACGCTGGACGATTATCTCCAGCTCACGCCGATGAAGCTGAAGTAATTTCAGAACTTTTTTCAGAAAATTCCCCCACCTGACGTGGGGAACGCGGGAAAGGGGAACATTCTCTCACGTGAGAGAATGCTCCCTTTCTTCGCACAAGTGCGAGGGGGTATGCCGCCTGCGGGCGGCGGGGGCAAAGGGGGCATTCTCTTTCGCAAAAGAGAATGCCCCCTTTGGAACCCCAAGAGAAAGGCTTTTGATTGGCAGTCTCGGGCTCGAATGACTTTTGCGCCTCCGGAATGAGAGTGCCTGCGCGCGGCAGAGCCGCGTTGGGTGTTGCTAGACGATTTGACTATCTCCTATTATCCGCTGTTGCGCAGCCGTTGGCGGCTCTGCTACCTTACGGATGCGGCACACCCCTTGCGGGTGCCGCTCTGCCCATCTTGTAGAAGTGCGCAGTAATCTCCGTCTACCGAGGCACTACTCAATGCGGCGAGCGAAGCACTGCCGCTATTTCGCACGCAGTCTGCCGCCGTTCTACCGTCACTCGCGCCTCACGACAGTAAGGCGCGGTTGCAAGCGGTCACGACTCGCAGGGGTTCATGGCGAAGCCATGTACACCGTACCAACGCTGCGCAGCGCGTGCAGTCATTCAAGCGCCCGACTGCCAATGCAGGGGGTCGAGGGGGGCGCCCCTCGTCCTTCTCTGGGGGATTTAAAGGGGGTATTCTCTTCGAGAAGAGAATACCCCCTTTGCCCCACGCCCCACGGCATGCGGGGCCCCCCATACAGCGCCCGCGGCGCTGCAAAACTCACGCACCTCTGTCAGGTGCGAAAAAAGGAGCATTCTATGGACTATACAATGAAAGTCATTGCCAGAATCCACTCTGACTTTCCGGAAAAATTCGGCATCCCGCGCCAGAGCGGCCTCGTCCCCGCGCTTCGCGCGAAGATCGTCTTCGAGCCGGAGTACCGGAATCCCGACGCGCTGCGCGGCATCGAGGGCTTTTCGCACCTGTGGCTCATCTGGCAGTTCTCTGCCGCCGTGCGCGACACATGGTCGCCGACGGTGCGCCCGCCGCGCCTTGGCGGCAACGAGCGCGTGGGCGTTTTTGCAACGCGCTCGCCGTTCCGGCCGAACGCCATCGGCCTTTCCTGCGTGAAGCTCGAAGGTGTGCGGCACGAGGACGGCCTCGGCGACGTGCTGATCGTCTCCGGCGCGGACCTGATGGACGGCACGCCGATCTATGACATCAAGCCCTACCTTCCTTACGCCGACGCGCACCCCGAGGCGCTGGGCGGCTTTGCCCCGTCGCCGAAAGAGACGATCGAAGTCAAAAGCCCGCCGGAGCTCCTGCAAAAGCTGCCGGAGGGGCAGCGCGAGGCGCTGCTCGGTGTGCTTGCGCAGGACCCGCGCCCGCAGTACCAGAACGACCCTGTGCGCGTGTACGGTATGAGCTTTGGCGGCTGGGACGTTAAGTTCCGCGTAAAGGACGGCGTGCTGACTGTTTTATCTTTAGCGGAAACTGAACATCAATAAAAACGCTGTTAAGGGAAAAACTCTTCGCGTTAAGCCAATGCTAAGAGGGCTTCCGAACGGTTGATATGCAAATTCTGCGCGCTATAATAGCGCCAGAATACATAAAAGGAGCGTATCCGCCGATGCAAGTTTCCAGCGCATTTGTTGTTATCATGGGTATGGGCGTCACGTTTGTGGGCCTTACCTGCATCATCTTCCTGACGATGCTGATGGGCAAGATCCTCTCGAAGCCCGAGGCTCCGAAGCCCGCCGCAGCAGCTGCCGCGCCGGCAGCGCCCGCCGTTCCTGCCGACGGTCTGACCGACGAGGTCAAGGTCGCCATCATGGCGGCGATCGCCCAGCAGCCCGGCTTCAACATGGCGAATGTGACGAATGTCAGCATCCGCAAGATTTAATTTTGAATTCCACTTCTTCCTTTATCAGCGAAAGGGACGGCATCGCGCCGTCCTTTTTGCTACCATGAAAAAAATATTCGATTTAGCACAAAATTAGCAGGCTGTATGCTATAATGGGGACGGAAAGCATGCGGAGTCTTTCTCCGCGCCAACGATCAAGCGAGAGAAGGCGGCGACATGGCAAAAATCCCCAAAAAAATGCGTTGGATCTACGACCTTTTGCTGACGGCGGCGATCCTGGCTATGGCGACGGTGCTCTGCACGCTGCTGCGAAGGATCGACGACGGCAGTGGCTACGTGAACCTCATCTTCGTGCTGGCGGTCGCGACCATCTCGCGCTGGACGGAGGGCTATTTCTGGGGGATATTCAGCGCTGTCTCCGGTGTGCTGTTCGTCAACTACGTGTTTACATATCCCTACTGGGAATTCAACTTCACGATCACCGGCTACCCGTTTACCTTCCTTGCGATGCTGACGGTGTCCATGATGATCAGCGCGATGAACACGCAGATCAAAAAGCAGGAGCGGCTGCGCATCGAAACAGAAAAGGAAGCCGTGCGCGCCAATCTCCTGCGCGCGATGTCGCACGATATCCGCACGCCGCTGACGAGCATCGTCGGCAACACCGCCGCGATCCTCGAAAACGAGGATTCGTTTTCTCCCGAGCAGAAGCGCCGCCTTTTGGAAGACGTGAACGAGGACGCGCAGTGGCTCATCCGCATGGTCGAAAATCTTTTGTCCATCACGCGCATGAGCGGCGGACAGGCAAAGATCGAAAAGGACTGCGAGGCGGCCGAGGAGATCGTCGGTGTCTCGGTCAGCAAGTTCACCAAGCGCTTCCCCGCGATCAAGGTTTCGATCGAGGTACCGGACGAGGTGCTGATGGTGCCGATGGACGCGACGCTCATCCGTCAGGTCATTATGAATCTGCTGGAAAACGCCGCCATCCACGGCGGAAACGTCACGCAGATCCGTGTCTGCCTCTCACGCGAGGGGACGAACGCCTGCTTTTCCGTCAGCGACAACGGCGTCGGCATCCCGAAGGAGAGGCTCTCGACGATTTTTAACGGCGGGCTTTCCGGCGTGTCGCACAACAACTTTGATATGAAGAAAAACATGGGCATCGGCCTTTCCGTGTGCTATACCATCGTCAAGGCGCACGGCGGCACGATGACCGCAGAAAATTTAGATTCGGGCGGAGCATGCTTCCGCTTCTATCTGCCGCTGGAGGAGGGCATCAACAGTGAAATTGAAGGATAAAGTGCTCGTGGTGGAAGACGAGCAGAACATCAGCAACTTTATTTCGACGGTTCTCACCGCGAACGACTTCGACGTGCTGGTGGCGCAGACGGGTGCCGAGGCGGTCTCGATGATCACCTCGCACTGCCCCGATCTCATCATTCTCGACCTGGGGCTTCCCGACATGGACGGGATAAACATCCTCAAGGAGGTTCGTTCGTGGTCGAGCCTGCCGATCATCGTCGTTTCGGCGCGCACGCACGAGCATGACAAGGTCATGGCGCTCGACCTCGGCGCGGACGACTACATCGAAAAGCCGTTCGGCACGAGCGAGCTGCTCGCGCGCATCCGCACGGCCATCCGTCACACGCGCACGCCGCTCGACAACAACGAGATCGCGCAGTCGGGCAAGTTCACCGTCAAGGACCTGACCATCGACTATGACAAGCACCACGTGCTCATCGGCGATCAGGATGTGCACCTGACGCTCAACGAGTTCAAGATCGTGGCGCTGCTCGGCAAGTACGCTGGCAAGGTGCTGACGTATGACTATCTCATCAAGCAGATCTGGGGGCCGAAGGCCAAGGCCGACAATCAGATTTTGCGCGTGAATATGGCGAACATCCGCCGCAAGATCGAGAAGAATCCCGCCTCGCCCGAGTATATCTTCACCGAGATCGGCGTGGGCTACCGGATGCTCGAAAACGACGCATGATGATAGAGCCGCTCGCGGCTTTATGATACCAGGGCGCGTGCGCGCCCCACACGATCACGCAGACGGCTCCTGCCATTTGGGGATGGCAGGGGTCATTTGCGCACTTTTGCACTTTTATGAAAAAGGTGTCGGACTGAAACAGTGAACGTTTCAGCCCGGCACCTTTCTTTTTTTGCGTGTTTTCATGCAGCAATCTTTTTGCTTGCTTATAAATACCCCGTATTGTGCCGCAGCAGATGTTCGACTATCATAGTTATGCTGACTTTTGTGTATATTTTTACCAAATCGTTTTCCGCTCTATTTCGCCTATTTATTCAGCGCTACAATCTTGGCATGAATTGTTATTCTCATTATTAACATTTTAAGAACATAAATATACAATCAGCATCACAGTCAGTCCTACGAAGGGGGAAACCACAGTACATGAACATTTGAGAAATTGCAACGAATTATTATCAATACTTCCTGCGAGGGACGCGAACGACCATCCTCATCTCTCTGCTCACCGTGTTCTGCGGCTCGATCCTCGGCTGCCTGATCGCTTTCATGCGGCTATCCAGGTTTAAGCCGCTGGAAAAGTTCGCCAGCATCTATATCACCGTCATCCGCGGTACGCCAATGCTCGTGCAGCTCTACATCGTCTACTACCAGCTCGACTTTATCAGCTATCCCACCGGAACCCTCTTCGGCGTCGATCTGGAGCGGGCGCTGCCGTGTATCATCGCGCTTTCGATCAACTCCTCCGCCTACGTCGCCGAGATCATCCGCGCGGGCATTCAGGCGGTGGACAAGGGCCAGATGGAAGGCGCGCGCTCGTGCGGCATGACGAATGCGCAGGCCATGCGCTACGTGGTGATGCCGCAGGCGGTCAAAAATATTCTCCCCGCCATCGGCAATGAATTTGTCACGATGGTCAAGGAGACCTCGATCATCCAGTACCTCGGCATCGGCGATCTGATGTACAACAACGGCATCGTGGTCACCTCTACCTATAACCCGCTTTCTTGCTACTACATCTCCGCCATCATCTACCTGGCGCTGAATATCATCCTCGGCAAGGGCCTGAACAGCTTTGAAGGGAGGCTGAGAAAGAGTGAACGGTAACGTATTGTTCGAGATCAAGGACTTGCAGAAAAAGTTCGGCAGCCTGACCGTCTTCGACGGGCTGAGCGAGACCATCTGCAAGGGCGACGTGGTCGTCATCATCGGTCCCTCGGGCGGCGGTAAGTCCACCTTTATCCGATGCCTGAACCTCTTGGAGCAGCCCACCGCCGGCAAAATTTACTTCGAGGGCGAGGACATCACGGCCAAGGGCTTTGATGTGAACAAGCACCGACAGAAGGTCGGCATGGTGTTCCAGCAGTTCAATCTCTTCAACAACCTGACGGTGCTTGAAAACATTACGATCTCGCTCACGAAGGTCAAAAAGCAGTCGGAAGAGGAGAGCAAGGAAAAGGCCCTCAAGCTTCTAAAGCGCGTGGGGCTTGAGGACAAGGCGAACGCCTATCCCTCCCAGCTCTCCGGCGGGCAGAAGCAGCGTATCGCCATCGTGCGGGCGCTGGCGATGGAGCCCGATGTGCTGCTCTTCGATGAGCCGACCTCCGCGCTCGACCCCGAGATGGTCGGCGAGGTGCTGCAGGTCATCTCCGACCTCGCCCGCGACGGCATCACGATGGTCGTCGTCACGCACGAGATGGGCTTTGCCCGAAAGGTCGGCACGCGCGTGCTCTTCATGGACGGCGGACAGATCGCCGAGCAGGGCACGCCCGAGGAGATTTTCGAGCACCCACAGAACGCACGAACCAAAGAGTTCTTATCCAAAGTCATCAACGTCATTTAACAAAACAAAAATTACGATATTATTGGAGGAAATTAAAATGCTTCACACGATCAATCCCGAAATTCTGTTCCTTAAGCAGGAAGATGTCATCAAGGCCGGCCTTCTCGATATGAAACAGATCTTGGCCGTTACGGAAAAGACCTACGCGATGCTCAGTCAGGGCCTCATCAAGAACCCGCCCAAGACCAACACCAGCATCCCTGACAAGGAAAACTGGCAGTCGTTCTTCAACGCCATGCCTTGCTACATCGGCGGCGACATCAACATCGGCGGCATCAAGTGGGCGGCGGAGTCAAAGAAGAACGCCACGATCCCTGGCATCCCCTACGGCATCGACATTTCCATCCTGAGTGACCCCGAGACGGTGCTGCCGTTCTGCATTCTGGACGGCACGCTCATCACCGCGATGCGCACCTCCGCCGTCGGCGGCCTGATGGCCAAGTATGCCGCCCCCTCCGATGCGGACACCGCGTGCCTTGTCGGCGCGGGCGTTATCGGCCGCACGATGATCTCCGCCGTGCACGAGGCGCTGCCCCAGATCAAGACCATGTACCTCTGCGACATTGATGTCGCCAAGGCCGAGGGCATCGCGAAGGAGTACGGCGACAGCTTGGGCGTCGAGATCATCCCGACGAGCGACAGCAAGGCTGCGGCGCTCAAGTCCCAGCTCATCGTCGGCGAGACGACCGCGCCCAAGCCGTTCATGGATACCTCCTGGCTCACGAGCGGCTGCGGCCTCGTCTCCATGCACTCCAACGAGGTGATGGAGGACGTCTTCCTCAAGGCCGACGGCATCGTCGCCGACTACTGGACACAGCTCAAGCAGCACACGAACCCGCTGTCCAAGCTCACGAAAGAGGGCAAGCTCGATGAGAGCCAGATCATGGACCTGAGCGAGCTGGTGCTCGGCACGAAGAAGCTGCGCACCTCGGATGATCAGTTCGTCGCCGCCGCGTCCATGGGCCTCGGCGCGCTGGACATCATGATCGCCTATCAGCTCTATCTGAACGCGACGGAAATGGGCATCGGCACCAAGGTGAACCTTTGGGACAAGCCCCTGTGGGAATAAGACACGTGGGAGGGAACAAAGATGAACGCATTCAAGAAATTTGCGGCGCTGCTTTTAGCGCTTATGATGATCCTGTCTCTCGCCGCCTGCGGCAGCAAGAGCGATGACAGCGCGCAGGGCAGCTCGGACGGCGATGCGTCGTCCGATGACACCGCCAAGTCCAAGATCGAGCAGATCAAAGAGGCGGGCGTGCTCGTGATGGGAACCTCTGCCGACCATCCCCCGAACGAGTTCCACACGGAGGTGGACGGCAAGGACACCATCGTCGGCTTTGACGTTGCTATCGCGCAGTACATCGCCGATGACCTCGGCGTCGAACTCAAGGTCGTCGACATGTCGTTCGACAACCTGTGCATCAACCTCGCCAAGGGTGATTTTGACATTGTCATCGCCGGTATGGCCTCGACCGAGGAGCGCTTGAAGTCCGTCGATTTCTCTGACCCGTACTTTAAGCAGCAGCAGGCCATTCTGATCCGCGCGGAGGATGACGCGCTCTACAACAAGCCCGAAGACCTGAGTGGTCACAAGGTCGGCGTGCAGAACGGTACCATTCAGGTGCCCATCGCCAACGAGCTGGTGAGCGAAGAGAACGTCGTCGGCCTCGTCAAGGCGCAGGATCTCATCATGGAGCTCAAGAGCGGCAAGCTCGATGTTGTGTACATCGACTACACCGCGGCTCTCGCATTCGCCGCGGCGAACGATGACCTGACGGTCAAGGATATCGGCATCGAAAGCGACAGCGAGGGCCAGTGTATCGGCGTGCAAAAGGGCAACGAGGACTTTGTCGCCTACCTGAACGAAAAGATCGCCGAGATGCAGGAGCAGGGCCTCATCGACCAGTACATCGCCGAAGCCCAAACGCTGGCGGGCATCGAGTAAAGCCCGTCCCCCTTGCATGATATGAACAGCACCAGCATACCTTCTACCAAGAGAATTGGGGAGGATATGCTGATGCTGTTTCATTTTGACCGCAGGAAGAAGTCTGAAAAGGAGAAGAAGCCGCCGCGCTTTCTGGTGCTCCGGCGCAAATGGCTGACGCTGGGCGCGGCGGTGCTGGCCGCCGCGGCGATCTTTGCCGCCGTCAATTATCCCGCCGCCGTCAGCGCGTCGGCCGCCACGCGCCAACTGCCGATCTACTGTGTCCAGCGCGACCAGAAGGTGTGCTCCATCTCGTTCGACGCGGCGTGGGGGGCGGACAACACACAGAAGATCCTCGACGTGCTCAAGGAGTACGGTGTCACCTGTACCTTTTTTGTCGTGGGCAACTGGGCGGATCAGTATCCCGAACAGGCCAAGGCCATTGTGGACAGCGGCAATGAGCTCATGAACCACTCCAACGCGCACGACCACTACAATTCCCTGACCGCCGACCAGATCATCGCGGACGTGAACACCTGCAACGATAAGATCGAGGCGCTCACCGGCGTCCGCCCGACGCTCATCCGCTGCCCGTTCGGCGAGTATGACGACCACGTCATCTCCACCATCCGCTCGATAGGCATGGAGCCGATCCAGTGGGACGTGGAAGCGCTGGCAGCGGTTGGAACCGCCCGCGGCGCAAGCGATATGCGCGCCCCTTACTCGTCTTCCTGTTCCGGCCGGTGCCGTTCCGCAGGGCACAGCAAAAAGCTCCTCATGTAGAGCGCGTCGCCCGTGCAGTGGAAATCGAATGTAGGGAGCCTTATGACCGAAGGCAAGGCAGCAAGCCACAGCGCGGCGGTCGAGGCGCATCTTGTTCATCAGCACGAGCATGGGAGGAATCAGGATGGGGATATAAGCGATGTGAATGGGGATGAGGTTCTGAGACAGGCAGGCAATCAGGGTGATCATGCCGAGAAGTGGTGCCAATGATCTTGCTCAGCTTCTTGGAGACAATGTCGGCAAGGCCGGTGGTAGCGATCGCCGTAGCGAAGGTACCGAGCAGGATGTAGGCGAGAGCAGTAGTCGCGTTGCCGGAGAAGCCGGACGTGAGCAGCTTCATAGCGCTGTCGCCCTCAGCAGCGTAGATGGGGATATAAAAGGCCGCCATCTCAAGGAGCCGTTCGCTCACTGAGATGGCGGTCACTATTTTTGATGTGTGCAAATTAGGGCCGATCACTGTGCAGTGCATCGTGTATCCGTTCGGCCAGCGCCCTTGTCGTAAAAGGCTTCGGGAGCACAAAGCTTGCGCCCAAACGGTATGCCTCCTCTATGACCTTGTGCGTCGGCAGCGCTGTCATAAAGATCGTCGAGATTTTGTGTCCGCCCTCACGCAGCTGCTGCATAACGTGAAAGCCGCCCTTGTGCGGCAGCAGAAAATCCAGCAGAAGAACGTGAGGTCGGTGCCGATGGAGCACCTCGGTTGTCTCGTCCGCATCCCTTGCGTGGAATACACGGAAGTCTCCGCGCTCACGCAGGGAATCCGTCAGGAGCATACTGAAGGCTTCATTACTGTCTGAGAGTAAAATCTTCTTTCGGTGCGGCATTTTTATCCGCCTCCCCCTAAAAAATTTGATTTTACACACTCACCTTGTATAAAATAGTCCTGTTGGCTCATTTTTTCAATCCACCGTACAGTATTTTAATGGTATTTTAACTCGGCTTGATCCGGGCTTTCGCAAAAAGGAAGAGGAAGACCTGAGAAACTTGCCAAGAGTGGTTGTCGTAACGCCCCGCTTCCGGCATCATTCACTTATCAGACTTTACGAACAGCGCCTTTTGCAGTGCGAGCAGTCTCCGCAGCAGCCGCTACCTGATCTGGCCTTTTTTCGCCAGTGCAGGATAGCTGTGATAGCTGCAGCTGCGATGAGAACAAGAAGGGCCCAATCTAACAGATGCATCACAGGATCCCCACCAAGGTATAGACAGCAAGAGCCACGATCCATGCCACGCAGCACTGCATCATCACGACCCCAACTGTCTTCAGCGCTGAGCCAAATTCTCGCCGAATCGTGGTTACCGCCGCGATGCAGGGAGTATACAGCAGCGTGAACACCAGAAAGCTGATAACGGAACGACCGGTAAACATCGTAGAAAGTGCAGCCCCGCCTAACAGGATCTGCAGCGTACCTGACCACAGATTCCTTTGCGATAAAACCGGAAATAAGGGAGGTTGCGCAGCGCCAATCCGCAAAGCCCAACGGTGCGAACACCGGCGCGATCCATCGACCAATGAGAGCCAAAAGGCTATCGGCACTGTCGGTAACTACATTCAGCCTGGTATCAAAACTCTGGAGGAACCAGATCACAATGGTAGCAAGAAAAATCACAGTAAACGCCCGTTGCAAAAAGTCCTCGGCCTTTTCCCAAAGCAGCAGAGCAACGCTCTTGAGGCTCGGAAGCCGATAATTGGGCAACTCCATAACGAAAGGCACGGGCTTTCCGCGGAACACGGTTTGGTTCATGATGAGGGCCGCAGCAATTCCAATCAGAATGCCCAGCAGATACAGTAGGATCATTATGAGCGCGCGGTGCGTTGGAAAGAACGCTGCGGTAAAAAATGCATAAATTGATATTTTTGCTGAGCAGCTCATATAAGGCGTGAGCAGGATCGTCATCTTGCGGTCACGGTCACTCGACACCGTGCGCGTTGCCATAATTGCCGGCACAGAACAGCCGAAGCCGATGAGCATAGGGACGATGCTGCGGCCGGACAAACCGATCTTTCGCAGAGGCTTGTCCATTACAAAGGCGACGCGGGCCATGTAGCCGGTATCTTCCAAGATAGAGAGGAAGAAAAAAAGCGTCACAATGATAGGCAGGAACACCAGCACACTGCCAACACCGGAAAAAATGCCGTCAATAATCAAGCTGTGTACCACAGGATTGATCTCATAGGCAGTCAAAGCTTGGTCTACAAGAAAGGTAAGGCCATCGATCCCGCCTTGCAGCCAGTCGGACAGACGCTGACCAATAACATTGAAGGTGAGATAGAAAATCAGCAGCATGACAAGCAGAAACGTCGGAATGGCTGTGTAGCGACCGGTGAGAATTCTGTCGATCTTCATGGAGCGGGCGTGCTCCCGACTTTCATGGCATTTCACCACAGATGATGCCACCACGCTTCAATGAAGGTGTAGCGCATATCAGCAAGCGCCGCGTTGCGATCAAGTCCTGCCTCACTCTCCATCTGCACGATGCAATGCTCAAGCAACTCGCGCTCGTTTTGATCAAGTGCCAGACGGTCGGCAAGGTCATCGCCGCCTTCGATCAGCTTTGCTGCGCAGAAGCGAGCCGGCACACCGATGCGGTCGGCGTGATCGGCAATCAGATGCGTAACGGCGTGGATGCAGCGGTGGACGGCGGAATCATCCGCGCAGAAGTCCGTCACCTTGGGCAGAGTTTTGCTCCGAGCCACGGCGATCGCCTGATCCACCAGCTCGCTCACGCCCTCGCCCTTTGCGGCCGCGATCGGTACGACAGGGATGCCGAGCGAGGCGCTCATCTTCTGCACGTCGATGGAACCGCCGTTGGAACGCACTTCATCCATCATGTTCAGCGCCAGCACCATAGGTATCCGCAACTCAAGCAGCTGAAGTGTCAGGTACAGATTCCGCTCAATGTTGGTGGCATCCACAATGTTGATGATGCCGTCCGGCTTTTGGTTGAGGATAAAGTCACGGGAGACGATCTCCTCCTGTGTATAGGGCCGCAAGGAGTAGATGCCGGGCAGATCCACCACGGAGCAGCTTTTTTCGTCTATGATCTCTCCCATCTTCTGGTCTACCGTGACACCGGGAAAGTTGCCGACATGCTGATTGGATCCGGTGAGGGCGTTGAAGAGAGTCGTTTTCCCGCAGTTCTGATTTCCAACAAGTGCAAAGATCATTTCGGCTCGTCCTCCACTTCGATTTTTTGAGCCTCCTCTACGCGCAGCGTTAGCTCGTAGCCGCGCACGCGGATTTCGATAGGATCACCCATCGGCGCGACCTTCTGTAATGTCACACGGGTGTGCGGGATCAAGCCCATATCCAGCAGGCGGCAGCGCAAGGCTCCATCTCCGCCAACAGTGGTGATCACGGCAGAATTCCCCACTTTTAATTGATTCAATGTCATTCATTCGCTTTCCTCTTTTCTTGCCCAGTTTTAATTTCATGGTAGCATTCCTGCTGCGGACTGTCAATACAGCCGAACCGGCATAGTTCAAAGTGTGTAATAGGACTATTCGGCCTTGTGCTGCAGAAAATGTTGAAAAGGTTCCTGCGGCAAGGAAAAGTCTTACAGCTCTTTCGCAGTTTTAATCGATCCGCAGCAATTCGTCATCGTCGGAGCATCCGAAGCGGTTAACATCGGAGGCAGGGAAAGACTGGTAAATGTGCACGTTCGAACGCGGAAAGCATTCTTGCAGAAAATCGCGGACCGGGAAAAGATCATGGAATCCGCTGAAGTGCTTTTTGCCGTCTTCAAAGGAGACCGAGTTCACGACAAGATGCAGATGACAGTGCGCAGAGTCCGTGTGCAGGGCATATCCGCCTATCATTCCGGAACGGCACACATAGTCAAGAACGCGGTGCAAAGCTGCTGCGTCTGGATACTGATTGCGGATCAAGATAATGTCTGGCACAGCCGGTTCATCTCCTCTCTGATCATTTCGTTCGTCCTCTGAGAGGCGGACGGACAGAATGCGATTTTTCATTGAAATCCTTCTTTCTTGTTGCTCGTGGCAAGGAGCGCAAATTGTATGACGTCCCTTTATTCGGATGTTTGTAGCGTGATAAAAAATTGGTGCAGACTGTGAAAGAGCCCGATGAAGCGCACGCAATTGTGCAGCCCCATCAGGCCTTCCAAATGATGTTGACATGGTTGCCGTCGAGTTCGATCCGCTCGATAAATTCAGCAGCGATCAATTTTTTTCTCGTCAAAAACAGAATGAGAAAAATCCAACCGTCGGATCTGAGACGAGGAATGCGGGGCGGTATGTAAGAGCTGTTCCCGCTCGGCGTGCAGTTTTTCAATCATTTTTGAGATATACACGACCGCCACATCGCTGCTCTCGGCGAGAGCGTTCACCAGACGATCGATTTTCTGCTCGATTTCCAAAACAGCTTTCGCCTGCGCGTGTGGTCTTCACTTACTGAGGGAAGCTCGGCGGGACAGGCATCGAGAATGCGCTGGAGCTCATTGGCAATATGGGTCTCCAGCTCTCTAAGGTCTACATCAATCGATTCATCACAGCTGCCGAAGTTGGACCGACCGGAGCAGACCAGCTTACAGCGTTGCTCCGACTTTATGTAGTTGACCTTGACGGCATAGCCGCATTTGCTGCATTTTAAGAGACCGGTCAGCCAGGAGTATTTACCCGCGTTGGCGCGGGGAAGCTGCATCTGTCCGGAGAGCTTGTCCTGCGCACGCAGCCAGAGGGATGACGGAATGATTCCCTCATGCGTGGACAGGCTGAGCATCTGCTCATCCTTTTTCGTGTACTTGCCGCGGCTGCGGTCGCGCTTCCCAATCAGAAGACAGCCATGGACGCCGTCAAAAACTTCGGGCATCTGGCGGATCTGGATGCCCTGCGCAAGGTAATAGCAGTAGACCGCTTCGTCAGCCTGCGCGTAGACGGGGTTCCGCAGAATACGGGACAGAGTCACGTTATCCCACGCCTCGCGCTTGGGGCCGTGAATGCCTTGCTCAGTCAGAGCTTTGGCAAGGGCGCGCAGCGATGTTTCAGACCGGACATATTCTTCAAAAATGTGGAGAACAGTCTTTGCGTTTTCATCGGCTATCAGAGATGAGACCTTGCGCCCGTCAAGCTCAGCTTTGGAAAGCGCATACCCGTACGGTGCGGGCCCACCCGGCCATGCACCGAGGGAAACGCGGTGATGGTAGTTGTCGCGCACACGCTCCGCGGTCGTTTCGCGCTCAAGCTGGGCAAAGGTCATCACAATGTTGAGCATGGCCCGTCCCATCGGTGAGGAAGTGTCGAACTGCTCGTTGACGGACAGAAATTCGACATTGTTTTTACGCAGAAGCTCCCAGATCTGGCTGAAATCCGCGAGGGAGCGGCTGAAGCGGTCCAGCCGGTACACGACGATTTTTTTGACGCGGCCCGCCTCCACCGTCTCCATGAGCTCGCCGAAAGCAGGCCGCTTGGTGTTTTTGCCGGAAAAGCCCTTGTCCGAAAAAACAAGGGCATCGTCCACAGTAAACTTCCGGCACAGTTCGATCTGTCCCTCAATCGAAAGGCTGCCCTTTTTATCGATGGACTGACGCGCATAAATGGCATCCATCGGCCTCACCTCTGCGCGCGGGCAGCCAGCAGCAGAAGGCAGCGGCGGCAGATCGCCGCCTGACGCGCAGAGCGCTCTATAGGGTCAACGGTTGAATAAGTGTTTTTGATAATCATAAGGGTTTCCTCCTTCGAGAATGTATGAGCCAGGGCCGGAAGTTATTCCGGACGGCTTTGCCACCCTGTTGAAGGCTGTGTAAAAATGTATTATTTTTTCAGAAAATCTTGAAACCCTTGAAAATCCTAAAAAATCCAGACGACGCATGGCTTCCGCTGCGCTGATGGTACCCGCACGCCAGAGTTTTTCCACCGCATCAAAATTGCTTCGCTCAATCGGCGCCAACCGCAAAGCAGTGGCTTTCGATTCTGGTGTCCTCGGGGATTGTGGCACTGATCCAGCCCTACTCCAACAACGCCTTGAAGCGAGTGATCAAGGCTCCGAGAATGTATTTTCTGGACACAGGGCTCTGCGCACATCTCACCAGATGGACCAGCGCAGAGACATTAGAGCGGGGAGCGATGGACGGCGCGTTCTTTGAAACGTGGGTGGTATCTGGGATCTACAAGAGCTACCTCAATCAGTGGAAAATCTCAGCCGCCGCTGTATTTCTACCGTGACAGCAACAAGAAGGAGATCGACCTTATCATTTATCAGGATGGTGTCGTTTCGCCGATAGAGATCAAAAAAATTCTGCGCCAAAGGATGCCGCAAAGAATTTCAGCGTGCTGAATCCTATTGAGAAAGAACCAGATGCTGACAGCATCTCGGCTGGAGCAGCGCATCTGAAAACGAAGATTGGAACCGGTGCCGTAATCTGCATGCCGCCGGATATGATCCCGGTCGATCAAAAAAACTGGTATGTTCCTGTTTGGTTGATTTGAGCAAACGCAGATTGAATTTCACAAAACTGCTGCCGCAATTCTGCGGCAGCAGTTCCTGCTGTGTGTCTGGTGAACACACTTTACTAATATGGAATTGATTCTGGGCATGTTCAGCGGTGGGCTATGAATAGGCGGAAAGAAGACAGTCAGCGGAGGCCATGAAGCGAGGCACGACAGGCGTTTCCAAGTGCTGCCAGTGGGGATTCCTCGACTGGAAGGGCATCTCGGCGGGTGAGATCACGAAGCGTGTGACGGGCAAGGTGCAGAGCGGGTCGATCGTGTTGTTCCACAATGCGGCGAGCATATCCCCCTGCCTGCTCGCCGGATAAGATCCCGTACCGATTTCAAAAGATCTTTGCTCGCCTGTGACTATACCATCGACCGAGGCCGGCAGTGCCCGGCAGTGCAGTAACGTCGATACCGCCTTGACCGTGTGTAAAGAAGATGAAAGGGGGAGCCCCTCTATCACAAGAGAACTCCCCTTTGATTTCTTCCATTGCATTGCGGGTGATTTTTACGCGCCGATGATGATCGGCACCAGCGCTGCGGAGGTGATGCACATCAGCATGCCGGGTACAGAACAGGTAGGCGACCGTTTCCGAGCTGCACCACCTGCTCGACGATCGGCAGACATCGTCCAGTCGGGCGGTGCCGGGATGGTGATGAAGCCTCGATATAGCCGATCTTGCCCGCGATGACGGGCAACGAATACCGGCATCTTCGCGCAATATTGTGCAGAAAACGAGACCGTTGCCATCGTATGCCCGCGCTTGCGATGACGCTCAGGGGCCATGCGTGTCCCGCCGAAAGCCGAAAGCCTGCGCTGATGGCCAGTCCCCGCGCAGCGTCATGGGTGAGAGCGCGGCATAGACCGCGCCGCCGAGCAACGTGCCGAGCACGGCGAAGATGGGGACTAAAATGACGCCGAGCCCCCGCGTTGCGCAGAATGCAGCAATGCTGCCATCCAGCCCATGGAAAGCCGATGAGCCCCAGCATGATACACACGCATCGCTTTACAAGATAGTCGCGCCGAGCGGGACTGAAAGGCGGGTAGGTCGGCGGTACACGCGGCGGATGACAAGATCACCGAGCAGCATCCCGACAACGACCATCAGCAGGATGATAAAAGACATTTTTCGCGCCCGAGACGTCGGCCTTTTTACTGCACAGCCTCCGCTTCGTTGACGACTGCACCGGCGGTGGGCGTGGCGGTCGATGTAGCAGCTTTCGCACGGCGAACGCGGCCACCTGCCCGCAGCAGTCAGCACTGACAAAAAGCCCTGAATGCCGATGCTGCCGGGCTCGACGTGGCTTATCCTCGTCTGCGCCAAAGGCCCAAAAATAAACGGAAAGCGACATGAGCTTGCTCACAATTTGAATTTTTCTGCGCTCTTTCGCGGGCGCGAGTGCGGGGAGGTAGCAGGCGATCATAATGGACCAGTAGAGGCGAGCAGAGTCGCCAAAGTGTCGTCGTCCCTTTCGCCGCGATGCGGCTAAAAGGAGTCCATGAGGGCGGCGCGGCGTGATCCCGCCGCCGCCCTCTGCTGCTGGTAAAGATGAGCTATCAGGCGAGGGTGTTGACCCAGCCGGAGTAGTGGCGAGGTTTGCGTCGCGCTCGTGCGCATCCGAGCCCCTTGGTGAGGATGGCGGGCCAACCTTGATCTTTCGGCTCGGTGCCGCTCTCGGGCGCATCGACGATGTGCGTGCCGTCGCAGAGCTCAGCGCAGCACGTTCGAGCGAAGGCGCGATCTTCGTGACCTCGCCGCTTGCGGCGTCGCGCGCGCGCGGTGCCATCCGAATAATCGCAGCACGTGCCTGCGTCCCTTGACGCGCGATCTCGCTCGGCGGCGGTCTCGCGCGCAGGACTTCATAAGATGCTCCGCAGAACGACCAAGCCCGCATGACGAGGTGCCAGGCGTCGAAGAAAACATG
>VOFK01004001.1_pt1 | contig 69446 bp, 82 predicted proteins | sample 5384121 | NCBI WGS metagenome assembly VOFK01 (sample SAMN12384730, study PRJNA508395) | human gut metagenome | isolation source: healthy gut J | host: Homo sapiens | reverse complement strand
TGTCCGCAGCGCTGGCAGAACAGAACGTGGAAGCTGCTCCGGGACAATTCGGTGAACGCAGTAACCAAACTTTCCAATATACTATCCGTTACAAAGGTCGTCTGCAACAGCCGGAAAGAGTTCGAGAATATCGTCATCAAGTCTTTTGCCCGACGGTGAAGTGCTTCGTTTGAACGACATTGCCGAAATCCAGTTAGACCGCTTGATACAACTTTACCAACCGTGTAAAAAACGGCCATAAAGCAGTAACCTGTATTGTTTATCAGATGGCAGGGACAAACGCGACACAAACCATCAGTGACATTCAAGCATTACTGGATGAAGCCTCCCAATCACTGCCGGCCGGTTTGAAGATAAACGTTTCCATGAATGCCAACGACTTCTTGTTCGCTTCAATTCATGAGGTATTGAAAAACATTGATTGAGGCATTCATCCTGGTATTTATTGTAGTATATATCTTCTTGCAGGATTTACGTTCTACATTGATTCCTACTATTGCCATTCCGGTAGCTCTTATCGGTACATTCTTCATACTGTCTTTTAGTGGGATTCAGTTTGAACTTGCTAACGTTATGTGCGCTTGTGCTCGCCATTGCGATTGTGGTCGATGACGCCATTGTGGTTGTCGAGGGTGTACACGCCAAGTTGGACCAGGGCTACACTTCCGCCCGTCTGGCTTCTATCGACGCGATGAACGAGTTAGGTGGCGCTATCGTATCCATTACACTAGTCATGATGGCCGTGTTTGTTCCGGTAAAGGCTTCATGGGTGGAACGGCAGGAACATTTTACCGCCAGTTTGGTATGACAATGGCTATTGCCATTGGTCTGTCCGCCTTGAATGCTTTGACATTAAGCCCCGCCTTGTGTGCTGTTCTTCTGAAACCGCATAAACAGGAAGGTTCCGAAGATATTCCTCCATTGAAGGAGCGTATGAAGACAGCCTATAAAACGGCTCATACAACAATGATCAACAGATACACCGAAGCTATCGGAAAGATGCTGCATCCGGGAATCACACTCACATTCACACTTGTTGCCATACTTGGTATGATCTTCGGCCTTTTCAACATCAATCCGATAATTACTGCCATCTTCATACTTCTTAGTATTTTGGCATTAATCGGAATGAGTACGAATAAATTCAAGAACAGATTCAACGATACCTATGAATCTATTTTGAAACGGTACAAGAAACGCGTATTGTTCTTCATTCAAAAGAAGTGGTTGTCTATGGGACTGGTCGTTGCTTCCATTGTCTTACTTATGTTCTTCATGAACACCACTCCGACAGGTATGGTACCTAATGAAGACACCGGTACATTGATGGGAGGCTGCCTTGCCGCCGGGTACATCACAAGACCACTCGGAAGAAATCTTGGCACGTGTAGACAGTCTGATTGCCTCTGATCCTGCCGTAGCTTCACGCACATTGATTTCCGGTTTCAGTTTCATCGGTGGACAAGGCCCATCCTACGGTTCTTTCATCATCAAGTTGAAAGACTGGGACGACCGTTCAATGATACAGAACTCTGACGTTGTCGTAGGTTCCTTATATATGCGTGCACAAAAAATCATCAAAGAAGCACAGGTATTGTTCTTCGCTCCACCGATGATTCCGGGTTACTCGGCATCTACGGATATTGAAGTGAACATGCAGGATAAGACGGGTGGAGACCTGAACAAGTTCTTCGATGTGGTCAACGATTATACCGCTGCGCTGGAAGCCCGTCCTGAAATCAATTCGGCGAAGACAACATTCAACCCGAATTTCCCGCAATACATGATTGATATTGACGCGGCAGCTTGTAAGAAAGCAGGCATCAGTCCGAGTGACATCCTTACTACCATGCAAGGATACTACGGAGGTCTGTATGCATCCAACTTCAACCGTTTCGGTAAGATGTACCGTGTAATGATCCAGTCAGACCCGCTATCACGTAAGAACCTGGAATCGCTTGAAAAATATCAAGGTTCGCAACAGTGCCGGCGAAATGGCTCCTATCTCACAATTCATCACTGTTGATAAAGTATATGGTCCGGATATCATCAGCCGTTTCAACTTGTATACTTCCATGAAGGTGATGGTGGCTCCTGCCAGCGGTTATACATCCGGTCAGGCATTGACTGCGTTGGCAGAAGTAGCCGGTCAAAATCTTCCTGCCGGTTATACTTACGAATTGGGTGGTATGGCACGTGAAGAGGCACAGAGCAGTGGAAGTGCTACCGGATTGATTTTCATCCTCTGCTTCGTATTCGTTTATCTGCTGCTGAGTGCACAGTACGAAAGTTATATACTTCCGTTGGCCGTGTTGCTGTCCGTTCCGTTCGGTTTGTTAGGCAGCTTCCTGTTTGTCAACGGAGTGAGTGCTATCGGTAATATCTCGATGTTAAAGATGATTCTCGGTACGATGTCCAACAATATCTATATGCAGATTGCGTTAATCATGTTGATGGGTCTGTTGGCGAAAAATGCAATTCTGATTGTAGAGTTCGCCCTCGACCGTCGTAAGATGGGTATGAGCATTACCTGGGCAGCCGTATTAGGTGCCGGTGCCCGTCTCCGTCCTATCTTAATGACATCATTGGCGATGGTAGTCGGATTACTTCCGTTAATGTTCGCCTTCGGAGTAGGTGCTCACGGTAACCGTACACTAGGTACTGCCTCTATCGGTGGTATGTTAATCGGTATGATTTGCCAGATTTTTCATTGTTCCTGCCCTGTTCGTAATCTTCCAGTACTTACAAGAGAAGGTGAAACCGATGGAATGGGAGGATATTGACAACACGGATGCCGTAACTGAGATTGAACAATACGCTAAATAATGAAATTCGATATGAAGAAACAGATTCTATATATGGTGTGTGCAACTGCTCTCCTGAGTAGCTGCCACATCTATAAGTCGTATGACAGACCCGAAGACATTACTACTTCCGGGCTATATCGTGACCCGATTGCGGAGAATGATACACTGGTTTCGGATACAACCAACTTCGGCAATCTGCCGTGGAGAGAAGTCTTCACCGACCCGCAGTTACAGTCTCTCATCGAAGCGGGACTGAAACAAAACACTGACCTCTTGACCGCTGCCCAAAATGTAAAAAAAGCAGCAGAAGCATCTCTGCTGTCGGCACGCCTGGCTTATGCTCCGTCCTTGGGACTGTCTCCGCAAGGAACAATCAGCAGCTTTGACAAGAATGCAGCTACCAAAACCTATTCATTGCCCGTCACTCCCAGGCTGGCAAGTCGACTTGTTCGGGCAGTTGCTGAACTCCAAACGGAATGCTCAGGTCACTTTAAAGCAGACGAAAAGGCTTACCGTCAGGCTGTACAAACGCAAGTTATCTCCAACATTGCCAATATGTATTATACACTAATGATGTTGGACCGTCAGTTGGAAATAACCAAGTCTACAGCCGAAATCCTGAAAAAGAATGCCGAAACAATGGAAGCGATGAAAGACGCTGCCATGTACAATATCAATTCAACCGGTGTAGAACAAAGCAAGGCTGCTTATGCCCAAGGTGCTTGCCAGCATTCCGGACATCGAGCAGAGTATCCGTGAAACGGAAAATGCCCTGTCTACATTTTTGGGTGAAAGCTCCGCACGCTATCAAACGCGGTACACTGGAAGCACAAGTACTTCCGACAGAACTTTCTGCCGGTGTGCCTATTCAGCTATTATCCAATCGTCCGGACGTAAAAGCTGCCGAAATGTCACTGGCTAGTTGCTATTATAATACGAACTCCGCTCGTGCCGCTTTCTATCCGCAGATCACCCTCAGCGGTTCTGCCGGGTGGACAAACAGTGCCGGAAGTGCGATTATCAATCCGGGCAAGTTACTGGCTTCTGCAGTCGGTTCTCTGACACAACCTCTATTCTATCGGGGACAAAACATCGCTCGTCTGAAAGCTGCAAAAGCACAAGAAGAATCAGCGAAACTATCCTTCCAGCAAGGCACTATTGAATGCTGGAAGTGAGGTCAGCAATGCGCTAAGTTTATACCAAAAAACCAGCGAAAAGGTAGAATCTCGCCGGTTACAAGTAGAATCTGCTAAAAAAGCTTCGGAAGATACAAAAGAATTGTTTAACTTAGGGACTTCAACTTATCTGGAAGTACTGTCGGCACAGCAATCTTATCTGAGCGCGCAAATCTCACAGGTTTCCGATTGCTTCGATCAGATGCAGGCCGTGGTCAGCCTTTACCAGGCTCTAGGTGGTGGAAGAGAAGATTAACTTTAAACATATACTATTATGATTAGTCCGTTAGCTTACGTAGACCCCGAAGCAAAACTTGGCAAGAATGTAACTGTCCTGCCGTTTGCCTACATTGAAAAGAATGTGGAAATCGGAGATGACTGCGTCATCATGTCTTATGCCAGTATCCTGCAAGGTACTAAAATGGGAAAAGGAAACAAGATACATCAGAATGCTGTCCTGGGAGCGGAACCGCAAGATTTCCACTACACGGGAGAAGAAAGTAGCCTGATTATCGGTGACAACAACGATATCCGCGAAAATGTGGTAATCAGCCGTGCTACCTTTGGCGGCAATGCTACCAAGATCGGTAACGGAAATTACCTAATGGATAAAGTACACCTCTGCCATGACGTACAAATCAACAATAACTGTGTGGTAGGTATCGGTACGACTATTGCAGGAGAATGCACATTGGATGACTGCGTGATTCTAAGTGGAAATGTTACTCTGCACCAATACTGCCACATCGGTAGCTGGACACTTGTACAGAGTGGTTGCCGTGTTTCTAAAGATGTACCTCCGTATGTAATTATGTCCGGAAACCCCGTTGCATACCATGGAGTGAACGCGGTGGTTCTTTCACAACATCACAATACATCGGAAAGAATCCTCCGTCACATCGCCAATGCATACAGACTGATTTACCAAGGTAATTTCAGTATTCAGGATGCTGTACAGAAGATTGTCGACCAGGTCCCGATGAGTGAAGAAATCGAGAATATCGTTAACTTCGTGAAGGCTCGGAACGAGGAATCGTGAAATAAGCAAAGTTACTTTTCAATATTGAAAGGGTGACGCCTAATAAAAAAGCGTCACCCTTTCTGTTTATAGTAGGGCGACGCTCTGTGAGTTATTATTTCGTTTCCGTTTCGTAATTATTCAAACTCCAACGTACCGAAGAAGTCGGGACGGTGGAAGTCCGGGTTCTCTATTTTTATCGGATTCCATGAAAGGAAGTGGGGGGTCTGCAATTCGTCACCACACTTGTAAAAGTTAGCTTTTATCTCCTTCTCATCGAGTGATTCGATCTGATGCTTAAAGAATACAGCATAGGGAATAATCAAGGCAACTTCCCAATCAGTTTCTTCCACACGTTCTTCAAAAGGTGTATCACCCAAACTTGACCAGCGCTGCACAAGGTCAGTCACTTCCTTCGGAGCGTGTTCTCTACCGTTGCGGGTAGGACCGACACCTATCAGGATTGTTCCGATGCAGTTGCACTCTATATTGTAATACACCCCGTCACCTGCCGGAATAGAAAAGAATTCCACACAGGAATCAGTCCATACAGAACCGTTGTCCGTTCCGTATCTGGCACGCACACTCGCTTCTTTAACTTTAAAATGTAACAAGATAGAGTTCTTCGTGTGAGCAATGCGAAAGTTTACTTTGGGTTTGTAGGGATATTCAGCCCAATTAACACATTGAACCGGTTGAAAATCTATCTTTTCTTCATCAAAATAATCGGGGAAGCGAACAAGCCTCCACGTTAGCCGCACTAATTTTCTTTACTTTCATATTTCTATTGTTTGGATGATACAAATATAGTTACTTTCTTCTAATAAGGTTCACTGAAATGAAATAAAAACAATATATTTGCCAGTAGTAATACCTTAAAAAACGAATTAGTGAGAAAAGTAATCCTTTTATTTCTGCTTTTTTAAGCGTAGACACCGTCCGTACACAAGGACAGAACATCACTTTCAGCCATTTGACCACTGATGATGGACTTTCTCAGTTTTCTGTCAACAGCATGTATATTGATGAACAGGGAATTATATGGATCGGTACGCGCGAGGGACTAAACCGGTATAACGGTAATGATATCAAGAGTTTCAAACTTAAAAAGAACGACCCGAACAGTCTGTTCAGTAATACCCGTACTACGCATCACCGGAAATAGAAATGGTAAAAGTGTACCTGCTCTGTACCGATGGTGTGGCGGAATTCGATCTGGCGACTCAAAGGTTTAAAACATTGTTGCAAGGGAATGTAGACGCTATTTATTTTAATGAGAAGTTATATATCGGAAAGAGGGAGGAAGTCTTTGTATACAATGAAAGTACGGGCAACTTCGATCTTTTCTATCATCTCGCGGGAAAAAACATCACTCTATCCTGCCTGCACCTGGATAAAAACAAAAATCTGTGGTTGGGGACTACCAGCAATGGCATATACTGCCTGTCGGAAGATAAAAACCTTTCCCGGCCTGTCACAAAAAGGCAATATAACCAGTATCTATGAGGATTCTTCCAACGAACTGTGGATAGGGAGTTGGGAAGAAGGACTTTACCGTGTAAAACAGACGGCAGCATTGAAAACCTTCGCCATAATCCGATGAATACGAACAGTCTATGCTCCAATTTTGTCAGAAGTTGCTGCGAAGATAACTCCGGGGATTTATGGATAGGAACATTCAACGGACTGAACCGATATGACAGAGAAACAGGTCAGTTTCACCTTTACACCGCCAATGGAAACAGTCCCGACGGGCTTACCCATTCTTCTATCTGGTGCATCGTAAAAGACGGGCAGGGAACAATCTGGCTGGGAACTTACTTCGGCGGAGTGAATTACTTCAATCCTGAATATGAAATCTATACCCGCTATAAAGTGGGAGACACGGAGAAAGCAGGTTTGAGCAGCCCGATTGTAGGCAGAATGACGGAGGACAAGGACGGTAATTTATGGATTTGTACCGAAGGCGGTGGTGTAAACGTATACGACCGGATCAATAATACATACCGTTGGTATCGCCATGAGGAAGGAAAAAACAGTATTTCGCACAATAATGTAAAAGCCATCTATTACGACCGTGCTAACGAGATCATGTGGATAGGTACCCATTTGGGAGGATTAAACAAGCTCGACCTGCGTACCAACCGTTTTACAGTCTACCGGATGAAGGCGGGAGATCCGACCTCGTTACCCTCGGATATTGTTCGCGATATTATACCATATAAGGATAAGCAAATGGTAGTTGCCACACAGAAAGGTGTCTGCCTGTTCAGTCCGGCAACAGGTAGTTGTGAGCAGCTTTTTCAAGAAACAAAAGAAGGAAGAGGAATTGACATGGTGGCCAGCCTTTGTATAGACAATGACGGTACCCTATGGGTTGCCGCCACCGGAGAGGGTGTTTACTCTTATCGGTTCGACACTGGCAAGCTGACCAATTATCCGCATAACCCTGCCAATCCGAACAGTCTCAGCAACAACAACATTAACAACATTATGCAGGATAGTAACGGCAACCTGTGGTTCTCCACTTCCGGCAGCGGGCTTGACCGTTACCGCAAGGAAAGCGATGATTTCGAGAACTTTGATATGCAGAAAGACGGTTTATCCAGTGACTGCATTTACGAGGTATTCGAATCATCGATACAAAAAGGACATCTGTTGTTGATTACTAACCAAGGATTTTCAGAATTTGACTATCCGAACCAGAAGTTCTATAATTATGGCACGGAAAACGGATTCCCGTTGACCGCCGTCAATGAGAATGCGCTGTTTGTGACACACGACGGAGAAGTGTTTTTGGGTGGTATCCAGGGAATGATTTCTTTCTGGGAGAAGAAACTGCATTTTTCTCCCAAATCTTACAACATACTTCTTTCCCGTTTGCTGGTCAACGGTAAGGAAGTAACCCCCGGAGATGAAACCGGGATTCTGGAACAGTCAATCTGCCATACACCGGAGATTAAATTGAGGGCGAACCAATCAATGTTCAGCATTGAGTACGCCACTTCCAACTTCATCCCCGCCAACAGGGACGAAATTCTTTATCGTCTGGAAGGCTTCTCCGACGAATGGAATCATACGTATCGCAAACAGACGCTTATCACTTATACAAATCTGAATCCGGGCAAGTACACACTTGTCATCAAATCACAGCGGGACGGGATCAAAGAAGCCAAACTGCTGATTATCGTCCTTCCGTCCTGGTATGAGACATGGTGGGCTTATCTGATTTATACCATCGTCACTATCAGCCTGTTGTGGTATCTTATCCAGAACTATAATTCAAGAATTAAACTCCGCGAGTCATTGAAGTACGAAAAGAAGCATATCGAAGACCTGGAAGCACTGAACCAGTCGAAACTCCGCTTCTTTACGAATATTTCGCACGAGTTCCGTACTCCGTTGACACTGATCGTAGGGCAGGTAGAGACGTTGTTACAGGTGCAGACGTTCACACCCAATATATATAATAAGGTATTGGGAATTTACAAGAACAGTCTCCAGTTGCGGGAACTGATTACCGAGTTACTCGATTTCCGGAAGCAGGAACAGGGACACATGAAAATCAAAGTGAGCCGGCACAACCTGGTGAATTTCCTGTATGAGAATTATCTGCTCTTTCTCGAAAATACGCCAGCAGCAAGCAAATCAACTTCAAGTTCAATAAACAGAAAGACGATATTGAAGTGTGGTATGACCAAAAGCAGATGCAGAAAGTAATCAATAACCTGTTATCGAATGCATTAAAGCATACTAAAGCTGAGGATACTATCTCTATCAATGTATCGCAAGAGGAAGACTATGCCATAATCGAAATAAAAGACACCGGCTCGGGCATTGCCGCCGCGGAGATTGATAAGATATTCGACCGCTTCTACCAGACCGAGCACCTCAACTCGTTGAATACCGGAGCCGGTACAGGCATCGGGCTGGCACTGACGAAAGGTATCATTGAAGCTTTCACCAAGGCACCATCCGCGTAGAAAGCGAACCGGGCAAAGGAAGCAGCTTCATTATCACCCTCAAACTGGACAAAAAGCACTTCACGGAGGAAGAGATAGCACAAGAAAGCACAGAATCAACGATCCGGCAAACGGAAACGATTGTTCCTTCAGTGGAGATAATACCTGATTCGGAATGGAAAGAGGAAGAAAAATAAACGGATTGAAGGCGCCAAGATGCTGATAGTGGAAGATAATGAATCTATCAAGCAGATGTTGGCAGGTATCTTCGAAACGTTCTATCAGGTCAGTACCGCTTCGGACGGAGAAGAAGCTCTGGAAATGATACAAAAAGAGATGCCGAGCATTATACTGAGCGATGTTGTCATGCCTCGTATGTCCGGTACGGAACTTTGTAAACGGATCAAGACGGATTTCAACACTTGCCATATCCCGGTTGTGCTGTTGACTGCACGCACGGCCATAGAGCACAATATCGAAGGACTGAAGATCGGTGCGGACGATTATATCACCAAACCATTTAATACAAACCTGCTGATTTCGCGTTGCAACAATCTGGTGAACTCCCGCAGACTGCTGCAAGAGAAATTCAGCAAACAGCCGCAGACTTTTGCCCAAATGCTCGCTACCAACCCAATGGATAAAGAGATGCTCGACCCGAGCAATGGATATTATCGAACGCCACTTGGATGATACAGATTTCAATGTCAACATCTTTGCCCGTGAAATGGGTATGGCCCGCACCAATCTGTTCACCAAACTGAAAGCGGTGACGGGACAAACGCCGAATGACTTTATTCTGAACATTCGCCTGAAGAAAGGGGCTGTCATGCTACGGAATAACCCCCGAACTGAATATTACGGAGATTTCCGACCGGATTGGCTTTTCTTCTTCACGCTACTTTAGTAAGTGTTTCAAGGAGATTTATCATGTCAGCCCGTTGGCTTACCGCAAGGGAGAAGAGAAAGAAGAAGGAGACGGGGAAGAAACGGACAATTTGTATAATGGTGATAATAATTAATTTATGTATTCACCTACCACCTCCCCCTACGGGTACTCCTCCTTCCCGAAGGAGGAGAATTAAAGATACTGCCGATTCGCTCTTGCAGCCATAAAACAGGACCTTTTGTGCCCTTTAAAACAGTGTTGCCCTGCCACCCTATTGGCACGCTTGTGCCAACGCACTGGCACAGTTGTGCCAAAGGCTTGGCAGGGTCGTGCCAATACGTTGGCACAAGGTCAGCAAGATAACTTCGAAAAACAAGCAAGGTTATTAAGGAGAACAAGCGTAGAATCTTCACACTTCACATCACAGAGTAAAGCCTTTCGTGTACTATTTTGTACTTCACTTGTACATTCCTGCTCCTTCTTTTCCTTTCAATCATTTACCTTTGCTTCCAATAATTCATCCCTTAAAAATCAACTTCATGAGAAACGTATCACGTATACTTCCGCTATTGCCCGGCATCGCAATGTTGTCAGGATGTAATAATGCCGCTCAAAAGAGTAACGGACAAAACGACCAGAAGCCTAACATTATTTACATATTCGCCGACGATCTTGGTATCGGTGATTTGAGTTGCTACGGAGCAACCAAAGTGAGCACACCCAATATTGACCGTCTGGCCGGACAAGGCGTGCAATTCACGAATGCTTACGCAACTTCCGCCACCAGCACTCCTTCCCGTTTCGGGCTCCTCACGGGTATGTATCCCTGGCGTCAAAAGAACACAGGTATCGCTCCCGGCAACTCGGAACTTATCATTGATACTGCCTGTGTCACTATGGCGGATATGCTGAAAGATGCAGGATACGCCACCGGTGCCGTTGGCAAGTGGCATTTGGGACTGGGACCGAAAGGAGGGACAGATTTCAACAAACAGATCACTCCGAATGCACAAAGTATCGGCTTCGATTATGAATTTATCATTCCGGCAACCGTAGACCGTGTGCCATGCGTGTTTGTGGAGAACGGCCGCGTAGTGGGTCTCGATCCTAATGACCCAATCACCGTCAACTATGAGCATAAAGTAGGCGACTGGCCCACCGGAGAAGAAAAATCCGGAACTCGTAACGTTAAAAACCCAGCCAAGGGCATAACAATACCATTATCAACGGTATCCCCCGCATCGGTTGGATGACAGGCGGCAAGTCCGCTCTCTGGAAAGACGAGGATATAGCCGACATCATCACCCATAAAGCGAAGAAGTTCATCACTTCCCATAAAGAAGAACCTTTCTTCTTGTATATGGGTACGCAGGATGTACACGTGCCACGTATCCCCCACCCGCGTTTTGCAGGAAAAAGCGGACTCGGCACCCGTGGTGACGTTATCCTCCAACTGGACTGGACCATCGGTGAAATTATGAACACGTTGGATAGCCTCAACATCGCCGACAATACCATTCTGGTCTTTACCAGCGACAACGGTCCCGTCATCGACGACGGCTATCAGGACCATGCCTACGAGCTTCTCAACGGTCATACCCCAATGGGAATCTACCGGGGAGGGAAATACAGCGCTTATGAAGCGGGCACACGTATCCCGTTCATTGTCCGCTGGCCTGCCAAAAAAGTAAAACCGAGCAAGCAACAGTCTCTTTTCTCACAGATTGATGTATACGCCTCACTCGCCTCACTGCTGAATCAGCCTTTGCGCAAAGGTGCAGCCCCCGACAGCCAGGAACACCTGAACACGTTCTTAGGCAGGAACAATACCGGTCGCGAATACATCGTCCAACAGAATCTTAATAATACGCTTGCCATTGTAAAAGGGCAGTGGAAATATATCGAGCCCAGCGATGCTCCCGCCATTGAGTTCTGGACGAAAATGGAACTTGGCAACGACCAACAGCCTCAGCTCTACGATTTATCGTCCGATCCTTCGGAGAAAACGAATGTGGCGAAACAGCATCCTAACATCGTAAAAGAATTAGCTGAATTATTGGAATCTGTAAAAGAGAAATAAATATACCGGAATAACAGAATTGTATGATTTTATACCAATCCTGAATCATTCTATCCACAGGAGAGAGCGTAAATTGCATACATTTGTAACAGAGAAACGATAAAGTCACATTACAACCAAAGTAATATACTGCACAATTCTTCTAACCTTTATCAACAGATTTATATAAAAATCAGACTTTGATCAATTTACCCCCAAAAGAGAGAGGCCCTTCGAGCCCCTCTCTTTCTTTAGTTGATATTTCTCGTATCCTCTTATTTCAATGCCTTCAACCAGGCAGGCACAAAGCCCAGGCGTTTCTCCAGCTGTGCTTCGTAAAGAGACTGCGGCTCTACCGGAGTTCCATTACTTTCGTCCAGTTTTACTTGCTCCTGCACAAAATTCAACGGTTCGCCATGAAAACCGACAATAACGGGCGGAAGGAACTTCCAACCTTTAAAGCCGATACGCCACCAGTCGAATACACCGGCAGGAGCCGAATTACCGCTTGCCGTGCGCGATCTTTCCGAATACATATTCCAAATAGTGAGGTCATCGAGGTGATTGGGAAGTTGGTTGTAATCACCTCCCTGACGAGACTGCATGAATCCACCCGTACAATTATCAATCAGCGTAGCACGCGGCTGCGTGGCATGAGACTCAAAGCAGGCATCCAATCCCCAATGTACCCGCCAAATGACAGCACCCATACTCGGTTTTGAGACTCCGCAAGCATGATATTGTCCTGCCCCCCCTGCTGTATGACGCCTCTATTATCTATTAGAGGTCCGTTGGTACGATCGGTCACTTTGCCGATAAACACCCGCGACGACCCTTGCGACCGAATGGCGGCATGGCCACGATTACCGTCTATCTTAATATCGTAGGCGGACACGTTAGCGGAAGACGTAATCGAGTTGGCCTCACTAACACTTATAAAGTTCACCCGGCGCATCCACGAGTTTGTCAGGCGTGTCATCTTTATCGGTTTATAAGCACCGTCATGCGCCCAGTTTCTGTGATGCTGAAAATCATCGGTGGCATGTCCTACGAAAGTCACGTCTTCTATACCGACTTCCTCATAATGCGGATATTTGTGGATCGCCCAACCCCAACGAGAATCAACTTCGTGCATTATAGGTTCTTTAAAAGTGATTACATTCCCGCTTTTTGCCACAATTTGGTGGAAGTCCTGCACCTGCACACCTACATTTATAATATTCTCCATTGTCGGCTCGGGTGCATAGGGAGACAACTCGTTGCGTACCAGTTCCGGGTCATTGTTCTGTAAATATAGGCATACTCAGTCACCTTTACTCAGCGAGGCCGCATCGGATACTTCCACGCTAAAAGTACCTTTAGCTGCGTTACCCGTGACATCACAGAGTTTCGACAACCCGGAGTTATGTTTAATATCAATCATTACCGGCGACGAATACATGGTAGTAATATCATCCGGCAAGTTCGGAGTATCCATTATCAGCTTTGTTCTTCCTGCGCCATCTCCCTTAATTACAAAATGGCCTGCGAATATATAGATACTGGAACTTTTATTATTTCCTTTACTATCCAAAGAATATGCTTCATCACCTTCCTTTCCCAATACCGGCTTGCCCGGCTCTATTGTATTGTCATCGTCATTATGCAATACGTATTCTCCTTCCGGGAAATAAATGACAATCCGGGCATTTGCATTGTTGTAATTCTTCTTACCGTCCTTACGGGTCATGTTATTCTCCTGCAATATGGTTATCAAGGCTTCACGGGCAGTCATGCCACGGGTTTCCATACGTTCTTTCACATTGAAAACTTTATATCCTAATGAGAAAGCCTCCGGAGGTGTCACTTCTCCATGTTTATATCCGGCATACGAATAATCCAACAATACATTGTCATCACTATTCATCAGGAACTTTTTCCACGCTTGTGCTGTGCCGTTATTGCGGGTATCCAGTTTAAGCACACTCCCGCTTGTACGGGATTCCAAAGTGATTGTATTCGTCTGTTCATCTAAAACAACCGAACGGTAAAGAGAGAAATCAACAGCCGTTTTTCCTTCCAATGACGGAGCCGGAGTGTCACTCAAACGTTGCCACTGATAGCCATTGTAAGAAACTTGCCAACAGCCGTCCTCCCCCAATGCAATTTGAGGAGTAAGAATACCTTTTCCTGTCTTGTTTAAAGCAGGAGCCGGATTGCCATGCGTATCTGTCAGAATGCGTGAAGTACCTTCCAATTGATAATTCCAGTAACCTTCTTTATCAATTCCAAGAAGGGGAATATCTTTATCGTCGGCAGTTTGGATATAAACATCCGCTATCTGTCGGTTACTCAATTGAAGTTTGTAGTTACCCTTCTCGTCAGAGGTGTAGTCTACAATCTCGGCTTTGCCATTCATCATGGCCTGATAAGCCGCAATATTAGTATTGTATTGCGCAGTGAGTTCTGTTAATTGTTCCGGTTGCTCGGGAATAGTTGGGTTATTTATTGCTTCATCGTCCGAACAGGAAGTGAAAACTATAACAGCAACCATCATACAAGTTGTCGCTATACTATGTAAATCAAGTTTCATGTTTTTCATATTTCTAAAGTCTAATAATGTTATAAAGGCGAAGAATCCGTTAAACCCAATATTAGCATTAATAGATTCTTCGCCTTTATCAAATTTAATTGCAGCAACTATTCGATAACTGCACCTATACCTTGATATTCCGGTTTAAGAGTATATTTTCCTTCAATGTCTATAAAACCTTCTTCAAAAGGAGTAGTAGCCGTAGATGTTTCTATTGTATTATTAAACCCTGCTCCTGGTGTAGAGTTGAAAGGTCTCCAAGTCAAAGTTGTTGTCATAGCCGGAGTAAACACCCGATTATTTATAAAATCTTTATAATCAATAGTTTCATTAGCGACTGCACTTCCTATTAAGGCTTTTACTGTCCCCTTTTCTCCATTATCATACCAAATCAAGTTTTGTTTCATACTCCAACCTTCTTCAAAGGGAACTTTGACATAATAATTATCAGAATGATTAAACATATTGATAAACGTATTATTATTAATGGATACATTACCATTCACATTTCCGGTGGTGAGCATCATCAAGGTGAAATTACAATAAGTATCAGCATCCCTACAATAAAAAGATATTATTCTTGATTTCGATATTCGTATAAGCCTGAGTATGCAAGTTTAAAAAGTTCAAGGATTTATCGGTATTTTCAGACATTGAAATATAACAAGATTCTATCATAAGATCGGTAATTCCCACTCCTGCTGAGAAATACGAGAAGTTTTTACCACTTGGAATCTCTATTTTACACCTATCAAAATATAGTTGTTTAACAACCTCGTTTCCACCTAAGTTGAACCAATAAGAACTCTCGTCAGATTTTCACTTCCTTCTAAAAGATGTATTCCTTTACACAACAAAGCAACCCCTCAATAGCAGGCGTATTGTTTGCAGTTTTAACCTTTGAATACTCATCTTTACTTTCTGCTATCAAAATCAGATTTTTCAAACTCTTTTTTTCGATAAAGATACAGTAGCATTTCTTGCAATAAAGAAAACTCCTTCTTCCGATATTGTTTCACCATCTTGTATCAACGTTGCATTCGGGTTATCATATTTATTAAGTACTACATCACCGATCCTGATATCAAATCCAGCCTGATATTCAGCCCAGTAACTATCACTGGAAGTTTTTGCCTTTATCTGATCTGTTGCTGAATTTACTCCATGAGTCACTTCTACAATAATCGTACACTCGCTCGGAGTTGCAGGAGGTGTCACAGTCACTGTTACTTCCGTTGTTCCAGCCACATATTCCGACAGTTTTGCATTCCAATCAGCAGGTGCTTTTACTCTTACTAAATCACCTTCAGCCAAATTTACTTTCACAGTAAAGGAAGACGCACCTCCTCCGGCTACCAACCAAAGATCATCTGTTACACCTTCGGGAACATTAATTGCACATTCCAATCCTTTCACAATAGGAATCAGATACTCCTTTCCGCCAAAAGTAACTTTAAAATTATCTCCGTCAACAGTTGCGTTGCTGATAGGATTCGAACCTGTATTTATACCTTCAGCCAGACCGTTTTCCAATACTTTCCAGGTTGAACCGTTGTCATAACTCACATACCAATACTTTTTTTTATCTCCATCGGCCGGATTGGGTGCAATCTTAAATTCGGGAGTAATGGTAGCATCTTCCCCATTCTCCGCTTGAGCACGCCAGCCTGTATCTGTACCGCCAATAAACCAATTACCATTTGCACCGATCTCAATAGAAGGATAGTTGCCTCCGGTCACTCCCGGAGTCAAAGTCAATGTTTCGCCATTGCTTAAGGTCAAGGTATAAGTATCACCATTGATAGAGTAATCGGTAATAGTCTTGTTGCCGTCCAACAGCACACGGATAATGTTCATCTCATCGTTCAACTGCTGTACCTGTGCCTCAACATTCGTCACACGATCTTTCAAGGCATCAATGTCTCTTTCCAAATCGTCTGTATTACATGACACAAAAAGCCAATGCAAACAAACTGAATAATATGAATGATTTATAGTATTTCATAATGATTTCTTCGCTTAATTATTAATTCAACTTATTCAGCAACCGTCACCTCTAATGATTTAATCAGACGATATCCTTCCTTAGAGAATATCTGGAAATAAACAGTATATTTGCCGGAAGCCAGTCCTTTTGTTTTAATCGTCAGATTATCGGAAGCGTCATCAGTCAAGACTACCTGTACAGGTGTGGGATCTATAATCACTCTGGCTACATTCGTCTGTTTTGCCGTCAATACCGCTGAACCCCCCTTCGCTACATTTACAGAAGTAATATTCGATGAACCACCTTGAGAAAAAGTCATATCCAATCCTCCCAATAAAAGGGATCTCGGTTTTCGAGCCGTCTGTAAATTCAAAGGTCACGATATTACCGTTCACCGTTACATCGGCAAATATACCTCCCGGAATCTCTCCAATATTGGCAATGTTGTAACGCCCGTCTATACGTTGAGGTTCTCCACCGCCAACGGCATAACACCAGTAACCGTCCGCATCAATCGAGATGGTTGGAGTTTGTCCGTCGGAACCGTCTACGGGAACAGCAGGACAAGGATTGCCTTCTTTATCTTTCAATTCAACGGTTCTACCGTCAAGGGTATATGTCCAATTTCCGGCTTCATTAATGCCCAAGTGTAGAATATCTCCCGCAGGCTGTCCGCCATAAACAACCAATTCCGTACCGTCACTCAGTGAAAGTGTATAGTTACCCTTTTCATCCATTGTATATCCGGTTACAAGAACAAGTCCTTTCACTGCATCCTGGAAAGATTTGATGCTCGTATTCAAATTTTCGAGATCATCTGTCAAAGCATCCAAACGAGCATTCAGATCGTCGATGTCTTTACGTATATCATCCTTATCATCACAGGAGGTAAAGGTGATGACAGGCAATAAGCAAACTAATAGTATCAATATCTTTTTCATAATTCTTAGTTTTAGCGTTGTGCACCATATTGAGTGTAACCTTCTTTGGGAATGAATGTCCCTGTAGATTTGTTAAAAGTAGCCGGATCAGTGGTATCATAAAGATCAACATCATTACTTGTAAAACCAACTGAAGTATCACCTATCTTATTTTGGAAAACATTCAGATTCAATCCGGTTTCAAAAAAGATAAGCATAATTTGTTCTCGGCTATTGTTACCTTAGATTTTGCCGCAGATGCCACTCTTATAAGGAATGCCGGATATTCACGATAAGTAAAATAATAAATGTTCTTATTGACTGTGATATCACCAATTTTCGAAGGATAAACAATAGCGGAAGTTTTCCCATTTGAATACCCTGATTCAATATCAATAAAGGTATTGGAAGTTAATGTTAGTTTATTCACACTATAACTTGGCCCTTGGAACACCTTAAAATTCTCCACGTTAGAAGTGGCTTCCGGAACTCCTGAATAATATACAATATTATTTTCAAATCGAAGTTCATTACAGTTCATATTAGTAACCAAGTACAAATTAGTTCCAGTATTTTCAACCTTTATATTAGTATCAGTCATTCCAAAATAGCCAATACTAGCCTCATCTTTCACCTCCGGCATAGCAAAAACCCGATCCAAATAATAAGCCGCTTATTGTACACCGGTCGATTATAATACTAGCTTCCTTAGATTGAACACGGTACAGGATAAGTTGCTGTTGCTGTATACTTTATATTTGTATTTTTACAAATCAAGGCATTACCAAGATAAATAGACTTATCTATGTTCAGGTTTATTGAAGTAACCTCATCTGAATTAGGAATAATAATTAGATTTTCCACAACTGAGGTTCCTTGGTTATATGTCAATGTCAAATCGTTTGCAGACACGAAATAAACACCACCGGCTATCGCCCCATTAGTAGTAATCTCTTGTGCTTCACCATACTTTTCCTTTTTTTGTAATCTCCAGCCCGCCTACAATAACAGCCTGTCCTTCATTATACATATCCAGATTAGAAGCAAGTCCTTTCGGATTCTTCACTTTTATCTTGTCAACTGCCCAGAACAAGCCTTCCTGTACCTGAACAGTTACATCGGCAGTATTATCCGCCGCGGCTCTCGTTAACGTTTTATTCTCAGCAGCCGGAGCAAAGATCAACAACTGATAATTATTTCCTTTTTCATCGGCAACATCCAGTTTTGTTCAAAGTAGCTCTCCAACCTTGCGGATAAGTAACCTGCGGATTCTCACCTTCAATCTTAGCAGGAATCACCACTCTTTCTCCTTTATTGATAATCAGGAAGTCCTCATCATCAAATGCAAGACCTGTTCTATCAATAGCACAAACCAAAGTTGCCACGATAGGAAGTGTATGCACAGTCCCATCTTTTAAGAGTCACAACAAAGTTGCTACCGTCTACTTTGGCAGATTCAAAAGATCTGGTCGCCTAAAGAACTGCCACCGGCAATCCCCTCTCCACCGGGAACATTCGCCCACTCACCGTCACCGAAACGTATCTGCCAATTTCCATTCTGTACACGAAATTCGGGATATCCCTCCCCATTCTTACCGTTCTCTCCCTACGGCTACTACGCCGGTAGAAATACCGTTGATATACCATTTCCCATCATCTCCTATCGTAATCTCCGGTTCGTTGACTGTTCCTTCCTTACCGATAGTCAATGTCAGTTGGGTATTATCACTTAAAGTTATGACATATTTCGCAGCAACCCCATTCTCTTTAACAGTCTCCACTTTACTGACTGTCTTATTCTGAGGATCAAGGATGTAGCCGATCACAGCCAGATTATCATTCAACAAGTTTCACCTGCTGCTCGATAAGCGTCACCCTATCTTTCAGGTCGTTTACATCGTCTTTCAGGTCGTCTATAGTACACCCCTGCAACCGCAAAGCCCATGATAACGAAAAAGTATATACGATTTTATGTACTTCATAATCTATTAGTATTTAAAGTTATTCTGTTACATTGATTATCAATTCACAAGTCTTGGACGCCACATGTGAATAATTTGCGTTATTCATCAGAAACGTAGCAGTATATGTACCCACCTGATTATAAGTATAAGAGTAAGACTCAGATCCAGAGAAATGTCTTTTACCTTCACTCCCGAATCCGGTTCGGGACATTCCGCCAGATTCAAATAATCGGAAAGAAGCCAATTATACTTCCAAGGATTATTGGCAGCCGTACCGTTAATAGTAAATCCGCCGCTTTTTTATACTGCTCAAGTTCCACATGCCAGTCACTCCCGTTGAAACAGAACCATATTCAAGATCTTTTAGGCATATTTTCCGGAGCCTGTTCTTCATACTTCGTCTTATTCTTCATGTTCAATGGAGTAAAGCCGAAAAAAGAACTTGCATAAGCAGTAGTGACACGTCCGTTCTTCCATTTGGTTTCCACACACATATTCAGAATATTGAATGTAGACTGAACAATAGTAGCCTCCGGATCTTCCGGATTATTAGCACTTATTGCTTCTTTCTGATCTCTGTTCAGCACTAAAAGCCAGCGTCAGTTTCTTGCCAATATATTCTTTTGACCGATTTACTGAAACTCAAAGCTCCGGCTGCACTGGTCACAGGTGCTTGCGGCAGTTGCGCACGTGTGATAAGTTCCTTCCAGGGAGTATTCTTCTCCACAAGTACAGAATCAGCCTCGAAATTATTCTTGCTCATTTCCCGGGAAAAAGATCGTATTTCCCGGATTATCAGGATCTTCTTCTTCCGCCAGATACAACACATCAAACTGGTCTTTGCATGAATTGGCTACCCCGTATTGAGCCCAAATCGAAAACTTAAAGTCGCATGACACAATATCTTCTACCGAAATCTCCTTCCGGTCACGATAAATATACTGATGACCGATTTCGCCACTGAAGAAAGAAATGTAATCAGGATCACCGTGAAAGAGAAACTCGACAGGAGTCCCCTTCTTTACAGTCAGGATGTTGCCTTCGTACCGTACATTCTCATTGGTAGCCACAGTTACACTGACATCAGTCAGATCCCGGTCCAACTCTTTTTTCGCATGAAGCAAACAAGAGAGTTCCCAGAGTTAGTATTAAGAATTTATATGTTTTCATCGTTGTATTCTCTTCAAAAATTATTAATTGGATTAAAGCGGATTACCAACCGGGGTTATTGCCCGTAATCAGTTTGTTGACAGCTTTCTCGGCATCCGGAATCGGGAAGTACTGATAAGCGGAAGATACCCGGAAGAAAGGTGCAGCCTGCCCTCCCTGAGTCCAGTTGTTTCCACTCTGTGCCAGCACTGCCTGCTCGTTCATCTTATCTACAAAGTCTCCCCAACGAATCAGGTCGAAACGACGGAGATATTCAAAACAAAGCTCCATTGCACGCTCATCCTTTATAATAGTAAGAAAGTCCTCACCTGAAGTAATCTGACCTGTAAGATCTGAGATTCCGGCACGGTCACGTACCTCTTTCAGGCATTCTTCGGCCAAGGGTGTCGGGGCACCGTTATATTCATTCTCCGCTTCCGCAATCATCAGCAACACATCCGAGTAACGAAGTATAGGGAAATTGATAGAAGTACGGTTCTTGTCCTTCTTTGCAGCAGGCTCATATTCCCGGCGGAACTTGGCACAACACAAATCTTTCCTTTCCTTACCGGCAGCAACCGCTTTTTTGTAAACATCTCCAATCTGCTCCACCTTACTGTTATATTCTTCACCCTCATTGGCTCCCTCATAATTATACGATCTGTCTCCCGTACCAGCCGGCACCTTTCACCAGATCATACAACGCCTTGTTTTCAAAAGTTCTTCCTACAATTCCCAAGTCAGTACGGTCCGCAATTCTACGATATGTAAAAGGGGTAATGTTCCAGGTGAAACGTTCATTATCACCATTCGCCACATACAAATCATAAAGTTTCGAGTTGCCCAAATAAAGCCATAAGAATATCCCGGGTCAGCCTTGCCTACAACATTAGATAAAAAGAAGAAAAAGTCCGAACACTGAAGCCCGATCGTATTTCCGATACGGCCTTCCGAACGCACGTCTCCCGTTCCGTCTCCGGCAAACTCAACTTCCCAGATACTTTCATTGGCAGTCGTATTGTATTTGTCGGAACACATATCAATAAACGGGTCCCAGTAATTAGCGGCAAGCGTATGCCCCTGTGTCCGCACTTTCTGGCCGAAATAGCTGGCACGCTCGAAATACGACTTGTTTTCCGCATCGGCCGGTTTACCGTCGCGCTTATGTTCACCGGCCCAGAATAAATAGACACGTGCCAACATACCCCATGCCGTCGACTTGGAGATACGTCCCGGCTTATAGCTTAACTCTCTGGCAGAGAGCAGCCCTCCGGTTTCTTCATCGGCAGCCTCTTCCATTTCTTTCACGATAAACTTATAAATCACGTTCTTATCCGTACGTGCTATATCCTTATTAGTCACCGTTCCGACGAATAGGTAGACTCCGTCTTGAACGGCACATCTCCCCAGCACTGCACCAACGTAAAGAAATAAAACGCACGTAAGAAACGAGCTTCCGATTTGTATTGCAAACGGCTCTTATCACTCATTCCGGGGACATTGTCTATCTGTTCCAGAAACATATTGGCACGCTCGATGCCGTTATACAAATTGAGCCAGAGGTTGGTAACCGCCGCATCACTGGTGGTAGTGTTATTACAAATCAATCCTGTATTGGAAATACGTCCGGTAGACCCTCCATAAAACTCCAGGTCGTCACCGCCTGCAAGAACCATGTAATCACCTCCGTAGAAAGTTGACTGTCCTAAGTTCGAATAGATACCGGTCAGGAATGATTGTGCTTCCGCCTCATTCTGGAAATAGTTTTCCGGTACTATTTTATATGGTTCCTTCTCCAAAAAGTCACATGACGCTATCGTACATGTAGCCAACAAAGAAAGGAATGCTATTTTTATCTTTTTCATATCTTCTCTATTTTTATATGATTTCAACTAAATACTAAAACCCAAGATTAATTCCGAAGTTGACAGCATAAGCCCTCGGATAAGCGGAATAGTCAAGTCCCGGTGTCAGGGCACTGTTACGGATAGACACTTCAGGATCATAGCCGGAATAGCCGGATATTGTCCAGAGATTCTGTCCTGCTACGTAAACACGGGCAGTAGAGATTCCCCATTTCCTAAGCGCTTTCTTCGGCAAAGTATAACCCAGCGTCAATGTCTTCAGACGCAGGAAAGAACCATCTTCGATCACACGTGAAGATACAACCTTGTTGGAACTTGAGTTCTTGGCTACCGGTATATTGCTTGTCGGGTTTTCCGGTGTCCAACGGTCGGCATAAGTCGCATACTGGTTCAGGTTACGTGAATTGCTGACGTTTTCAAAGAACAAGCGGTTCGCATTCAACACATCATTTCCGTAAGACCATTGGAAGAAGATACTCAAATCAAATCCTTTATATTCAAAATCATTCGTGAAACCACCTGTATGGATAGGCAAGCCACGTCCGATCATCGTGCGGTCGTTCGTGTCGATTATACCGTCGCCATTCAGGTCTTTATATTTAGGCATACCCGGCTGAGTGTTGTTCTCGCTGGAGAAGTAAGGGAACTCCCGGACGCAACACATACGTATCACCGGACTTATAAAAATCTTCGTATTTGTAAGTACCTTCATACATATAGCCGTACATCATACCCATTGAATAGCCTTTCTTCGCAATGTAAGTAGGCTGTGAATTGTACGTCTGGTCGAAATAAGCGGAGGTCAACAAGGAAGTCTGATTCTCCGCCAACTCCAATACCTTATTCTTATTAAAGGCAATATTGAAATTTGTGCTCCAACGGAAACCGTTTCTATTTATATTTATTGTATTCAGGGTAAATTCCAAACCGGAGTTACGCACTTTACCTACATTCTTCATTGCGCTATAATAACCGGTAGAATAAAGGCAAGCTTGCATCAAGAAGCAGATCGCGGGTCGTTTTCATGTACCAGTCTACATTAATGCCAATTCGTTCGTCAAAGAAGCCCAGGTCAAGACCGACGTTCCACTGTTCCGTCGTTTCCCACTTCAAATCTTTATTCGCTAGCGAGATAGGTACCATACCGATGCTGTTCTGATTGTTCTCGAACGGATAAACTCCCGAAGGAAGATTGTTCGATGCCGCTTTCGCCATTTTCAACAAAGCATAGGCTTCATATTCACCTACACGGTTGTTACCAGTCAACCCCCAACTGGCACGCAACTTACCATTGGAAAGAATGGACTTATATTCCTTCATGAAGTCTTCTTCGCTGAAGTTCCACGCCAGAGAAGCCGAAGGGAATAACCCATACCGATTCTTTTTGGCAAACTTGGAAGAACCGTCGACACGGAAAGAAGCCGTTGCATAGTACTTTGACATATAATTATAGTTCACACGTCCGAGATAAGACATCATAGACCATGAGGACTTTTCAGAGCTTTGTCGTACTTGGGATACCTTCGTTCATGCCGGCCATGCCCAAAGATTCATTGGGGATATTGGTGGTCTTGAAAGAATAGTATTCATAGTCGGAATTCTGCAAAGTAATACCAAGCAACGAATTAAAGAAATGCTTCTTGTTAATGTTAACCTGATAGGTCAATACATTTTCGTTCAACCAGGTCAGACGTTGCTGGCGGACTACCTGTGCATTCACCTTATCCGTTGAGATCGGGCTACCATAACGGGTCTTTGAGTTATTAAACGTATCATTGCTACGGGCATCGTACGTGTAACCGCCGGATACCTTCAGCTTCAATCCCTTTGATAAATTCATATTCTACAAAACCGTTCAACTGAAGGTTATTCGTATAGTTCTTACGATATTCGTTCTTCAATGACATAATCGGGTTGAAACGATAGTCATTAGTCGGTTCTACTGATGAATCCAGCGCATTGTCCATTAAGGTGCTCAACGGAACATCCGGTTCGGTAACAGGGCGGTAACCCCATACACTATAAAATAAGTTATTCATACCGCTGGATGAATATAAAGAGGTAGAGCTACCGGTCTGAATGGCACGTGCATAGTTGGCAGTAACACTCATATTCAGTTTGCCACGGCGGACAACGGTATTCATACGAGTCTGGAAACGTTTGTAGTTGGAGTTGAGCACGATACCGTCCTGATCGAAATAAGAAGCCGACGCATTGTAACGTACCCCTTCCGTTCCGCCCATCAGGCTGACGTTATGGCTTTGCTGCCAAGCTGTGCGGAAAAATCTCGTCCTGCCAGTCATACTGCGGAACACCCCGGTAATCTTCCACCGTCCACTGCTTGCCTTCATGTTCAATCAGATAGTTCTTTTGGGTATCTGCCGGAAACAGTTCATTCTGCAACTTCACAAACTCATACGCATCCAGCATTGGAATTGTATTGGTGACCTGCTGAAATCCGAAACTTCCGTCATACTTGAGTTGAGGTTTTTCCAACCTTTCCTCTCTTGGTCGTGATAATAACGACACCGTTAGCCCCACGGGCACCATAAATGGCAGTGGCCGAAGCATCTTTCAACACTTCAACGGATTCAGCGTCGGAAGGGTTAATGGTAGCCGCAATAGCAGGATCTTCTACCGGAAACCCGTCAATAACATATAAAGGTGAATTATCCTGGGTCAGAGAGTTGTTACCACGGATAACGATATTCATCGTTCCGCCCGGCATACCCTCGCCCGAACTTCTTACGTTTACTCCGGCAATACGTCCACCCAAAGTCTGGTCGAATGAAGAAGCAGGCGTTTTCAGCAAATCTTCCATATTTACTTTCGCCACTGCACCGGTCAGGTCTTTCTTCTTCACCTCCTGATAGCCTACGATAACGACTTCGTCCAATGTCTTCGTATCTTCCTTCAAGATGATAGACATGGGCTTGGCCGTCTCGACCGGCAATTCCTGGGTTACATAACCGATAAAAGAGACTATAAGAATAGACTTCTTATTAGGAGTATTCAACGAGAACTTACCATCAAGATCTGTTATCGTACCCCTGAGTACCGCCCTTGATCTGAATACTGGCACCTGGGACCGACTCCCCGGTTTTGATCAACGACTGTACCCCGTACAAGTACTTGGGCTACTGCCACAGAGAAAGAAAATAAGGTTAACAGCATCATACTGAAGCCTCTCTTCCATGAAAAAATTTGTTCGGAATCCGGTTTGCATACTATTAGTTTTACATTTTTTAATTAGATTTGTCAATGCGCAAAAATTAAGTACTGATACCCTAATTTACAGGCCAAAATTATTCAATTATGATACAAAAACATACATATACCAAAGTATATTCGATGTATCTTTTGCACAAAAAATAACGTAATGCAAGACATTCTATCCATTCACTTCGCTCCATTGCAAGGCTATACGGAGGCTTTTTACCGTAATGCACACGCTGCCTGTTTCGGTGGCATAGACAGTTATTATACTCCGTTCGTACGACTGGAAAAAGACGGTTTCCGGAATAAAGATGTCCGTGAGATCGCTCCGGAAAGTAATCAGGTGCCTCATTTAGTTCCTCAACTCATAGCTCCGTCCATAGAAAAGGCGGAGACAATCTTATCCCTTTTTATAGAAAAAGGATATAAGGAGGCGGATATTAATCTGGGCTGCCCGTTTCCGCTTCTGGCTAAACGGCACAACGGTTCCGGCATTCTGCCTTATCCGGACGAAGTGAAAACATTATTGGGACTGACTCTGAAATATCCGCAAATCAGTTTTCCGTAAAGATGAGACTGGGCTGGGAGAATCCCGACGAATGCCTGCAACTCGCTCCTATATTAAATGACCTGCCGCTACGCCACATCACGATGCATCCCCGTCTGGGAAAACAGCAATATAAAGGAAGTGTAGACCTCAATGGGTTCGACGCTTTCCTGAATGTCTGCCAACATCCGCTCATATATAATGGCGACATTAATTGCCCGGATGACGTTCACCGCATCCGGCAACAATTCCCCGCATTGGCAGGAGTGATGATCGGACGCGGACTGCTCGCAAACCCGGCATTAGCTTTGGAGTATAAGGAAAACCGTACGCTGACACCCGACGAGATGAAAGAGAAACTGCATATCATGCATACTTCCGTCTACAATCAGTACGCCGCACAACTGGAAGGAGGCGACGGGCGCTTCTGAACAAGATGAAAACGTTTTGGGAATATCTCGCACCGAATGCGGACAGAAAACTAATGAAAGCAATCCATAAAAGCACAAGCCTCAGCAAATATAATCAGGCTATCCAAGCCTTTTTTAGCCAACGATAAACTGATTACCAGTTATTTTGTGTAATTTTGCGCCCGTTTATAAACAAGCACATTATGAAAAAATACATTTTAATCTCGCTTTGCCTGCTAACGGCCGCAGGCAGAACTTCGCACAGAACAAGGATTTCAAGTTTAAATTCTATGGGCAGATCCGCACCGACTTCTATTATAATAGTCGTGCTAACGAAGAAACCGTAGACGGATTATTTTATATGTACCCCAAAAGATAAGGTACGCGATGAGGACGGAAACGACTTGAACTCAACGCCGAACAGCAACTTTTATATACCTTGTATTCACGCTTGGGCGTAGATGTGGCCGGTCCGAAACTGGGAACCGCCAAAACTTCCGCCAAAGTAGAAATTGATTTTCGCGGTACAGGTACCTCATACTCGGTAATCCGCCTCCGCCATGCTTATTTGAATCTGGATTGGGGCAAGTCCGCCTTATTGCTGGGACAGACATGGCATCCGCTGTTCGGAAATGTCTCCCCTCAGATTCTGAACCTTTCCGTGGGAGCGCCTTTCCAACCGTTCAGCCGTGCACCGCAAATCCGCTATCGCTACACTGAAAAGAACTTCCAACTTACGGGAGCTGCCATATGGCAGTCGCAATATCTGTCGCAAGGTCCTGCCGGAAAGAGCCAAGAATACATAAAGAAAAGCTGTATTCCCGAAATCTACATCGGTGCCGATTATAAGAACGGAGGTTTATTGGCTGGTGTAGGAATCGAAATGTTATCATTGAAGCCACGGACAGAAGCTACCGGAGAAAACAATAAGAAATTTCAAGTAGACGAGCGTATCACCACTCTTTCCTATGAAGGCTCACGTTAAATATACCAATAAAGACTGGTTTGTCGGAGCAAAAAGTGTTCTGGGTTCCAATCTCACACAGGCTTCCGGTCTGGGCGGATTCGGAGTGAAGTCTGTCAACGAACGTACCGGAGAACAAAAGTACACCCCGATACGCTTTTCCAGTTCTTGGCTGAACGTTGTTTATGGACAGAAATGGAAACCGGGCGTTTTTGTCGGTTATGCTAAAAAAACTTGGGGACAAGTGACGAATTATATGCCCCTGATGGAAAAAGCACAATTATATGGTACAGGTACAAATCTCGACCAACTTGTCACTGCCGGAGCAGAACTTACTTATAATGTCCCTCATTGGAAATTCGGTTTAGAATATACGCTAAGCTCTGCATGGTATGGTTCTCTTAATACATCCAGCGGTAAAATCAAAGATACTCATGCCGTATGCAACAACCGCATTGTTGCAGTTGCCATGTTTATGTTCTAATCTCTCCCACTAATTTATTTTAATCATATATCTGCCACCTGTCACCGATTGCAGTTTAACGTTTTGGTTATAAACGAATAAGGCTGTGACGGCAACAGGTGACAGCATTGTGAAGGCAATATTGCTGTCACCGGAGCTAAAAGACAACAGAAGTAATAAGATTAAAAGTTTCGCGCCTTGAAACTTTTGGTTTACCCATGCGAAACTATAGTTTCATCAGCTTGAAACTAAAGTTTCAAAGGCTTGGAACCATTGGTTTCTTACCGATGAAACCAAAGTTTCTCTATGGGGAAACTGTAGTTTCAAGCAGGTGGAACCATCTAAAACCGTCAATACAAGAATAAAATATGCAGCGGCTTATTCGCTTCTTACCTCCTTAACTCCACTTCAAAACTAGCTCCGTCCTTACAAGTAAAGCAAAGTACAGTCTGCTTTTTATCTGCTGAAACCACTTTACAGAAAGGAGTCTCCTTAATCTTCCAATATCCTTTCACAGTTACCGTCACCGGAATCTCTTTACTTTCGTCATTAATCCACGGACGGGAATAAATGCTGCGTTCCACTCGTTTTCCGTCTTCATCAAAGGCTTCGTCACTCGGTCCGCGATATAGTGCCAAGTCCGGTTGAGCTACGGTAAGCAACAACTTGTCGGACGATTCTTTACGAATCATCACCAGACAGGAAGTATCCACACGCTGCAACAAATCACCGGGAAGTAACGTTTGTGGGGTTTCAAAAAGTACATAAGAATATAAGTTGTCAGTTAACGACTGCACAATATGAGCATTACGGTCCTGCTTCAAAACCTTATATCCCGGTTTCTTGGCAAAGGCCTTCATGGCAGATTCAGTTGTCTGCGGCAACACAGCGTATTCATAGCTGCCGTTCTTGGGGGCTTTGCCATGATCGACTACCAATGAGACCCAGTCCCCTTTCGTTTCTTTGCCCGTATCCTGCAAACGGGAATACTGCGGGAAGTTCTTCTCAAATCTGGCGGAAACGGGTACATAATAACCGGTATTCAAATGATCGATCCATATCTTACCTTCGCCACGGTAGTCGTTCCAATAATCATGTCCCGCCTTATCCGTTACCGCCAACTGGAAAATCGTTGTTTCCGTCGGGTAAGCGGCATTGGTATTTTCAATATCGGAGCCCAGACAAACAATCATTCCACCGATGAAATGGAAGGATTTTCGCGCCCGGTGAGTACCGTTATACTTATCATGCTCGTGCAGTTTCATTCCGAAGTTGCCGTTTATCTTCTGTTGTGACAAACCGCCGGCAAATGCTTCATCCGAATAAAGCATCTCTTCCATTCCGGAGAAAGTGTCTACATTCATGACTTTAGCTTTCAACTGTTCCAACGGAAGATGTATGGAAGTTACACCCGGGATACGGTTCCAATCGAAGCCTTCCTGTTGCCAGCCGCTTGTTGCGGGAGTCACCATTTGCCCCGGAGCAGCCGTCAGAATCTGTAAACTGCCATGCGCCAGATAACGGCCATAAAGGTTATGTCCCAAATAATGTTCCGCCGCCCAAAGATAGCGGGAGTGACCGCGGGCCACCGCCGACCAGTTGCCACGACGCTGAACGGATGCACAGCCATAGCCCAATGACAGATTTCCCTGTGGGTCAGGTTCGGCACGGAATCCTTTCTCCACAAGCCGTTTTTGCCATCTTCCGCTCCTGTGCATTCGATACTTTCGGCATATATTCCGGTTCCTGCCCATCAACGGAAGTGTCTGAAACAAGACGCAGGTAAGCGGACGCCATTTCCTTTGTCAAACTCCGATTTTCCGTCCGGAGTTCCCGCCATAGCCATCACTGCATAATGCATCGGGACTAATTTCCCCTTTCCATCGGGATGACGGCCGGACATCGACAACGGGAAGTTCAACTTATTACAATAGAAACGCATGGCAAGTAATGCATTTTTCACTGTTTCGTGCGCCAACTCGGATACGGCAAACTCTGTATGATTAAAGAGGTAGATCATATTTGTTGCTCCGTCCAAACCGCCGACAGCATAAGCCGGGTAGTGATTGCGGTGATGAAAAACGCCGCCATCGCTCTTGAACGACCCAAACAATCCGGGAGCCGGACGGCAACCGTAATCAATCCAACGGGAGAAGGATTTCAGGTATTGCAGCTTCTCCGGGGTATCTTCCATCATCAGGATACTTGCAATGCGACCGGTAGTTTGCGTGTTAAAGGAATCCATATCAATTCCGTTGCCCTCAGGTCTGGGATACACCTCGTTGGTTATCGCATACCAACGCAATGTCTGTTCGGCTTCCGGCAACTTTCCGGCTTCCCGAAGTACGTCTTTCATCAGGAAATAAGCCAGGTATAACCCGCGAACACTATATCCGTAATGGTGAATATTCCCCCAACAGCTACCATAAGCCACTCCCTGGTCGGTTATATGGTCATACATCGCCAGAAACTTCTGCTTCATTTCTTCCCGGATTTCCGACTTTGCAGCACTATTATTATAGGCTACGGCAATCCGCCGCATCAAATCAAAGTAAGCACGCATTTCTATGCCGAGTTTAGTCAGCATATCTTTATTCCAATTCGGAATAATCCGTTCATAGGCCTCGGCAGCACGTACCATATAAATAGGTACGCCCGATACCTGCCCGTTCTTGTAAGTAATCTGGTAGAAATCATATTTCTTGCGGATAGTCTCCACTTCCTTGTCCGAGAGCTTGCCTTTTGTATAATTCATGTCGCGGAAACGTTTCTCCAACAGTTGCATTTCTTCTTTTTTTGCTTGTCGCTGACAGGAGTCAATTCGATATCCGGCTTCAGAAGAGAGTGCTTATAAATAACCAGCCAGTGATTTTTTGTTTCGGGATTAACAAAAGGTACTTGCAAATCGGCTGTCTGCTGACGTGCATCAACCTTCGTTGCAGTAATCAAATGATCGATGAAAAGGCGTCCTTTTGCATTTGGGACGACAATACGGAGTTCATTCATACCTTCTTCCGGTGTGCCTTGCATATCACGCTCATAACAAACCCATGCGGCACGCCAACCTTTAAAGTTGATTCCGAAAGGGAAGGAGGTGCATTTCTTTCCGTCTTTCAAAAATTCAAATTCAATGGTTGCTTTCTGCGGTTCTTCATTGTATATCCACACGATAAATGCCGAAAGATACAAGTCCTTGCCCGTAGGGTCTTTCTTTTCAAACTTCAGATCTTTCTTAAGCTCCAATACGGCACCGGGATTAAACGCCCATTCCATCGAATGTTTTCCGTCTTTATAATGTGTATCGGAGATAGATAATTGAGACCGGGTGGCGGAAATACATTCCGGTACTTGCGGATCTTCAAAGAGAACATCCGCTCGTCCGTCACAACTTGCGCATAAAGAAATGCCGGACATAAGAGAGATAGCAGAGTGAATACTCTAATTTCGTAAAAGCTTGTTTCATCATGGATTTATGGTCTTAGTTAGATTTATTTCTATTAATTCGGTTTTAAAATATCCTCACCTTGAAATCTGTAAACAGCACATGATTCTGTAAAAGGCGCAAACCAAAATGCCCGTCTCCCTCACTGCCGGTAATAGAATAACGGAACAGTTCTTCACCGTTAACGGAATAAGTGGTCACTCCTTTTTTGTACACGAATACTAATCTGATACCATTGATTCGGAACAAGTAAATGCGGGGTATCCGTATATTCTCGAAGTAATGGTTTCACTTTATCATCCGCTACTCCGTAGTACTTGCCGTTATACCGGCGGAAACGGGTGGTGGAATTATCATTTCCCCCGTATCCAACGTAAAAAAGATCTAATGTATTATAGTTTTTAAAGACACCATTACGCCACTCGCTACGGGCAAAAAGATTATCAGGGTTTTTAGGATCATTGGCAGCCCAAAAAGCAGTTTAAATCACTCAGGCGGTCATATTTCCCGCCTTTTTATCACCATACAAATGCGATAGTTTATCTCATAATCACCGTCAGGCGTTGCTGATACCACATCGTTAGCCCACCGGGCACGATTAGTTCTACTGTATCCGCACGCTCTATCATCTGCAAGGCACGGGATTCATCTTCAATCTTCCACTGTTGCACAGAGGTGTTTTCATGTTGTGCATACAGCATGACACTATTCAAAAGAAAAAAAGTAATCAGACAGCAGCTTGTAGAGAATCGTTTCATCATCAATGGCATTAGTTTAAAGACATTCTTTTCGGATACAAAGAAACCCCTCTTTTTGAAAAAAGAGGGGTTCAAATTGTACAAAATATCTCAAATAATGTATTGACAGAGAAATGGTAGATGAAAAAGTCAGAACTAGGATATTATGTAGGAGAATCTTAAGAGAGTAGTAAGCTTTTTCAAGGATGTATCTCTTTGAAAGCTGCATTTTCCTCTTTTACTTGCTGAATGGTCTGCTTCAATTCCCCGATCGGCAAATCATATCCATACCAGCCTGTATAACAGTCCACTACATACCATTTCCCATCGGCAGCCTGTTCAAATTCGACACGCAAGTCGATTTCTGATTCCTCATAACCTGCTTCGAACACTTTATGAACCGGCTCATTGAGAGTGAACTTAGAAACATAAATACCACCTTCTTCCTGCTCAATGCGTTCTTCCTTCATCGTTTCACTATCCAGCAACGGCCATTTTTCTTTGGTGAACGGAAACGTTTTCTCAGTTTCTCCGTCATCGGCCAATAAAGTAATCGGTGTCTTTAATGGAAACTTGATACGGGTATATTGGAATGCTGCACTGGACGTAAACTTATCAAGGAATGATTTAAAATCCTCGCCGGACTGTGCTATCTCATTCTTCGCTTTAGCCCTGGAACTATTACCGCAAGAAATCAAAGACACTCCCAACAGCAACACACTGGCTAACAGACAACATACAAACCTTTTCACGTTCATAAATATATAATATTAGTGATTCATTCTCATAATACAAATGCTATCATTCAAGGCACAAAGATAATCACAAGTTCAACATCTTCATACACGAGAGCCGCGAAATAGAAAAATTACCGTTAAACAACTATAAATTACATATATTAGATGTGGGGATGACTATCTTTAGGGGGTATTTACTGTAACTAGTATCACTTTAAATCAGACATACTTATGACACACATTCATCCATTCCGTCTTTTCGTCTTTTTATTACTATGCTGTACACGAGTTATCACATTCGCCCAATCCGACAGTTACCAGACAATACCCGAATCTTTGCGGGGTTATTGGCAATACAAAACAGAGAACGTATCCGACTGGAACGGACCTCTCATTGGAGAGAATTTTGTAGAAGCTCTCTATACCGTTTTCCAGGTCGAACAAATGGAAAAAGAAAACCGATGGAAGCTATCTCTTCCACCTGCGGAACCAAAATGGAAATAAAATGGATTTCCGTTTCACCCCTATCAGCGAAGATAGTGCTATCATCTTCTATCAAGGCTGGAAAGAACCTAAACACTGTGTCCGCAAAGCAAATTCCCGACCACACGGAAATGCTTACTCCCACTACACTGCCTGACATCATTTACAAGAAATGGGTGGAAGGATTGTCCGGCAATGTTATATACGAATTTACAACGCGATGGTAAATTTATATATGACGGAAAAACATGGGATATCGTATCTGCCGGACATTTCCTTAATAAAGAGTATCGTCTGCTCGCCAAAAACGGAGAACGGTACAAACTGCTTTACCTTAGCTTTCCTTTTCCCAACTCAATGAAGGTTGCAGCCGAATTACAGAATGAGACAGTATTTCCCATCGCAACTTCCCGCCCTGAAGTATATACCATCACCGGATGTTGGGTGAATCAGGCAACCGGCGAATGGACTATTGGTTTCTTTGAAAACTTCGCCGTATACCAATGCCGGTTCTGGGACTACGAATCCATACAAATTAAAAAAGGATGAAACCGTCGTCAAACTAAAAAAACAATACAACCCGCCTGACTCTATCTCTGAAACATAAGAACAGAGCTTCTTGCAACATTGCATTCGGAAAAAGATAATCCACAAAAAATATATCCTCTGTAACGGCAAACATCTACCGGACTACCCGTTAACCGATACTACACCCGTTCATCGACAACGGGTACCGGACAGACAGCGTCACCCTCACCGGATACCTGCGCAATCCTCCTTCTTCACGCCCTTTCGACGTTAGCATACCTGACATGATTACAGGCAAAGGAAAGAAAAATACCAGACTGACATCGACTCGCAAGGACGGTTTACCCTGCGATTTCCCGTACTGAACAGTCATAATGTCTTTATCGACTGGGGACGTACGACCATCTGGTCGGCGGTAGAACCCGGAGAAACTTATTTCTTATACGTAGATTATGCCCAACAACAAAAGTTATTCATGGGAAAGAAAGCACGTGTACTCAACGAACTTCTCTCCCATGAAGGACTGAGGGAATCACTCGATTATAATGAAGAACAAAAAAAAGTAATCTGGAGTGTCTGCACAAGACACAGGAAAGGCTTCATCGTCAACTGGAGTTCCGGAAGAAAACACTCCAAGAACATCCGTTACTTTCTGACAAATACCGCTACTACACCGAACAGGAACTACGATACGATGCGGCATCTACCCTGATGCAACGACGTTTCTCAGTAGACCGTAACAAATCCAGGAACATTTGGAAGACGAATTCATGAACTATATAGATTCTGTTTTTTTACCCACATCCAGTACATCCTTATACTCTTCTCAGAGGGTATAATTCATTCATGAGAGTATTACATTGGTTATATCGACGACACAACTCCATCATCCAACAGCCTAACCTTAACACCTCAAAATATGGAGAGACTTTACTTTGCCTTTGAAGCCGAAGGTAAAGTCCGGCTATCCGAAGAAGAAAAGAACGCACTACGCAGTTTCAGCAAATATCAAGAAGAAATTGAAAAGTTGCAGACTGCCAAAGCCGATTCAGCAACCATTAAGGCTTACACCAAGGAACAGGAAACTGTCATCAAACCCCAGATAGAAATAATAGAGCAACTCATTGCCAGAGACGGTCTTCTCAATGAATATATGACAGGACAGATGTACGTTAATGCAATCAACAACAGCATGGCAATTATCGACTCCCTTCAAATGGATAAGGACCTGAGAGAGATTCTAAAAACAAAGTGCTATTATGAAATGCTTCAATATACCCATAAGGAATTGCCCGACAGCCTTATCAGTAAATTTAAAAAGGAAGTTACGAATCCTTCTTTGCAATCTTATGTTTTGGTCCAGCAACAGAAATATGATAAAGTATCACATAAAACCATCGAACATCCGGAAAGCCTGATGCCAAATGCCCCTCTGGAAGGAATAACGGACGGCGAACAGTTATTCCGCAAAATCATTGAGCCATACAAAGGGAAAGTGATTTATCTGGATATTTGGGGGACTTGGTGCGGTCCGTGCAAGGATATGATGCAATATGCGGGAAACATTAAGAATCTATTTGCAGGAAAAGAAGTCGTGTTCCTTTACCTTTGCAATCATTCGACAGACAAGTCATGGAAAAACATTATCAAAGAGTACGGTCTGACAAGCAAAAGTTCAGTCCATTACAATTTGCCCGACAAGCAACAGTCTGCCATTGAAAAATATCTTGGAGTCCATTCCTTCCCTACCTATATGTTAATAGATAAGGAAGGAAACATTGTAAACCGCAAAAGCTCCCAGACCTACAATGGAAAACCAACTTCTAAATGCAGTCTATAAGGAACTGGAGAAGTAAGAGGAACTTACTTCTTCCGCAAATATTCATATCCGAAACGACAATACAAACATTTACGTTTATCACAATATTCTTTTTGCAACTGTATCAGCGCCTGACTATCCGCAGCAGAAGCTACCGGTAGTCCGGCGTCGCTCAGGAGCGAATAATATGGTTATTCTCCGCTTTCAGTTCTTCCAGAAAGCGTCCGGCACGTTCGCACATTCCTTCATCGGCCTTGTGCAAACCATATGTATACAAGAAAGGGACAACGGTATTGATGATAATCAGGTCTTTCGACTGTTCTCCTAACAATTTTTCCCTTTGTGGAGAAGTACGACCGAATATATAATGATTCTCCCAATAAACAGAAGTACGGGTGGAGAGCAAAATTCTCACTTCCGCCAATGTCTCCGCCTCCAATAAACGGGAAAACAACTTGTCCCCTTTCTGATAAAGATAAGCCAGTTGTGCCAGCCGGATATGAGGAAAATTATCCGGGCGAAGCCGGAGAAAACGCCAGAGAGTAGCGTCCATTACCCGAAATATCTCAAACTTCCGTTGCAAATAATGAAATTCTTTGCTAAGACGCAGGCAGTATTCATCCTTTTGTTCTTCTTTCAGAAATGTATCTTCAAACAGTCCCGCCATACCATAGAAAAGAGCTTCTATCTGAAACAGATCGTTCCGGTGCTTGTCCAACGCACGAAACGGAAGCAGCTCCGCCCATGCCTCAAAAGCATCACCGTTCAAGCCAAAACCATAATTACGGGCAAGAGTGATGAAGAAAACATCTTCCCAGTTATTGTTACAATGTTCGAGACGTGCTCCTATCAGTTTCGCCTTTTGTTCCAGCCGTTCCGTTTGCAAGGCAGACAACCACGAATGAACCGTAAAGCTTCGGTAAAGAACGGAGGATCGGATAACAAGCCGGATAACAGTCGGACACGCAAAGTTCATAATAATGCATTTTTATCCGTTCGGGACAGCTCACTATCATTTGCGGAATGACTTCCCCGTTGGTACGGGTCACTTCTCCGTCCGCTTCACCCACTATATGCAGGATCACCGAGTCATAGACTTTATCACCATCGTGCCCGTGACGGAACCAATCCGAAGAACGGGTATAGATTTCCACGTTTCCTACCCATAAAGTATTGTTTATCTTTAATTTGGCATTGAAGAAATCAGGACCGGAATTCGATTCCGGAGACCGGGATCAATAACCTCTACCGGTAAGCCTTTGGTGGTTTGCAGGATTCCAAGGGGAATAATTTATGTTTCCACACGTAGTGGAGAAGGTGTTCCATGTTAACAAGACGTTAATGTACACTGCAAATGTAATAAAAAATCTTATCTTTGCGACTATTATTTTGAATATAAGTCAGAAAACAATGAAAATAGCATTGATCGGTTACGGAAAAATGGGCAAAGAGTTAGAAAAGGTTGCCCTGAGTCGCGGACACGAAATTGTCTGCATTATTGATATCAATAACCAGGAAGACTTCGAGTCGGAAGCATTCAAATCGGCTGATGTTGCCATAGAATTTACAAATCCGACAGTGGCTTACAGCAACTATATGAAAGCCTTTAAAGCCGGAGTCAAACTCGTATCAGGCAGTACCGGATGGATGTCCGAACATGGCGAAGAAATCAAGAAGCTCTGTACGGAAGGCGGAAAAACGCTGTTCTGGTCGTCCAACTTCAGCTTGGGAGTAGCCATTTTCTCTGCTGTAAACAAGTATCTGGCCAAGATAATGAATCAATTCCCCGCGTATGACGTCACCATGAGCGAAACACACCATATCCACAAACTCGACGCTCCCAGCGGAACTGCCATTACGCTGGCAGAAGGTATTCTAGAGAATATAGACCGTAAGGATAAATGGGTGGAAGGGACATTTACGGCACCGGACGGAACAATCAGCGGAACAACTGACTGCGCTCCGGACGAACTTCCGATCAGTTCTATCCGCGAAGGTGAAGTTTTCGGTATTCATACTGTTCGTTATGAGTCTGATATTGACAGCATTTCAATCACTCACGATGCCAAGAACCGGGGCGGTTTCGTACTCGGAGCTATATTGGCCGCCGAATACACCGCGCATCACGAAGGTTTCCTGGGAATGAAAAACTTATTTCCGTTCTTAAACGAATAAAGGTTCTAATATAAATATACCACTATGAGACAAGCCACACGTGCACAATGGATTAAATGTGCTATTGCTATTCTTCTCTATCTTGATTTCCTCATCTGGGTGCGAAGCTGGTGGGGATTAATCGTCATACCTTTCATTTTCGATATCTATATCACAAAAGAAAATACCTTGGTCGTTCTGGAAAAGGTCAAAGAATCCGGCAGTTCGGAGTGTCATGAGCTGGGTAGATGCTATTATCTTTGCATTGGTAGCCGTTTACTTTGTCAATATCTATATCTTCCAAAACTACCAGATTCCTTCTTCTTCTCTAGAGAAATCATTGCTGGTAGGCGACTTTCTATATGTCAGCAAAATGAGTTACGGCCCCCGCGTGCCGAACACACCGCTTTCTATGCCGCTGGCGCAACATACATTACCAATTGTAGGTACTAAATCATATATCGAATGGCCACAATGGAAATATAAAAGAGTGCCGGGATTCGGCAATGTGAAATTGAATGACATCGTAGTGTTCAACTTCCCTGCAGGAGATACGGTAGCCGTCAATTACCAACAGACGACAGACTTTTATACATTGGCATACGGCGAAGGCCAACGCATATATTCCAAACAGATAGATATGGATAGCCTGACACGCGAACAACAGCGTGCCGTGTATGACTTATATTACGCCGCAGGACGCAAACAGATCCTAAATAACCCGCGAACCTACGGAGAAGTGCTCTGGCGTCCGGTAGACCGCCGCGAGAATTATGTAAAACGCTGTGTAGGACTGCCGGGTGACACGCCCAGATCGTAGACGGACAAGTCATGATTGACGGCAAGGCAATCCAGAATCCGGAGAATCTGCAATTCAACTATTTCGTGCAAACAACCGGTCCATATATCCCGGAAGAAATGTTCCGAACTGGGAATCAGCAATGCTGACAGGACACTAATGGAAGACTCCGGTTATGAAATCGGACTATTGGAAATGGGACTCGACAGCCGGAATGCGCAAGGAAAACTGAATCCTGTATATCATCTCCCGCTGACTAAAAAGATGTATGACACTCTTCTGGGCAACAAGAAGCTAATCAGCAAAATAATCATGGAACCGGAAGCCTATGCCGGACAAATGTATCCGCTGAATCTTTACACCAAGTGGGACCGCAACAACTACGGGCCAATCTGGATTCCGGCCAAGGGAGCTACCATTACGCTGACTCCGGACAACCTGCCTATCTACGAACGTTGCATCGTGGCATACGAAGGCAACAAAGCTGGAAGTGAAGTCGGACGGTATCTATATCAACGGTGAAAAAAGACCAATGAATATACCTTCAAAATGGATTACTACTGGATGATGGTGACAACCGCCATAATTCTGCCGACTCCCGTTATTGGGGCTTTGTACCCGAAGACCACGTTGTGGGCAAACCGATCGTTGTATGGCTGTCGCTCGATAAAGACCGTGGCTGGTTTGACGGAAAAATCCGTTGGAACCGCCTCTTTAAGTGGGTGGATTAAAAAAGGAAGCTATTAAGTGAACATTCGTAAATTCAAATGGATACTAGTATTTGCCGGAGCAATAGTCATTGTGCTTCTGCTCCGGGGATTTGCTTTTACGTCTTGTTTTATCCCTTCCACCGGCATGGAAAACTCTATTTTCCAAGGCGAACGTATTCTGGTGAATAAATGGAGTTACGGCCTGCGGATTCCTTTCATGTCGATATTCTCCTATCACCGTTGGCGCGAGCGTCCGGTACGGGAACAAGATATTGTTGTGTTTAACAATCCTGCCGGCATCCGGCAACCGGTTATCGACCGCCGCGAGATCTACATCGGCCGTTGTATCGGTGTTCCGGGTGATACTCTATTTATCGATTCCCTTTTTTCTGTGATTTCTCCCGAGGTACAATTCAATCCGGACAAGAAGCGGCTCTATGCTTATCCGGTAGACAAAGAGAATCTGATAACTTCACTCATGCACACTCTTTTCCATTGACGATGACGGTTTAATGGGTAGCAGTGACAGTACCCATGTACGCAGTTTCAGCCGTTATGAATATTACCTGTTGGAACAAGCCATAAACGGGAATAACTGGATTCAGCCTTTGGCGGGGAAGAAAGACACCGAGCTGCGACCGCTTATCGTCCCCGGTAAAGGGAAGTTCGTCCGGGTACATCCTTGGAATATTACACTACTGCGAAACACCCTCGTGATGCATGAAGGTAAACAGGCGGAAATCAAGAATGACACTCTTTATGTGGACGGCAAACCAACACAACACTGTTATTTCACCAAAGATTATTATTGGGTGGGAGCCAACAACACCATTAACCTGACTGATTCGCGCTTGTTCGGATTCGTTCCGCAAGACCATCTGATCGGCAAAGCCTCTCTTGTCTGGTTCTCCAAAGAAAAAGACACCGGAGTGTTTGACGGCTACCGTTGGAATCGTTTTTTCCGGACGGTGAAATGATCTTCCGGGCAGCACGACAATCCCGAACAGTAACATAAACGACTCTCAAAACGTATAAAATGAAAGAAATGAAAACAGCTTATTTATCTTCAGCCTACCTCGCTCCTGTCGAGTACTACACCAAACTATTGGCATACGACAAGATTTTTATAGAACAGCACGACCACTATATGAAACAAACCTACCGTAACCGATGCACAATTACCGGACCGGACGGCGAACTGGCTCTCTCTATCCCCACCGTAAAGCCCGATACACCGAAATGCCCAATGAAAGATATCCGGATTTCCGACCACGGCAACTGGAGACACCTGCATTGGAACGCTATTGAGTCGGCCTACAACAATACTCCTTTCTTCGAATACTACAAAGACGATTTCCGCCCCTTCTACGAAAAGAAATACGAGTTTCTGTTCGATTTCAACGAAGAACTCTGCCGACTGGTCTGCGAACTGATAGATATTCATCCGGTTATAGAACGTACCGCCGAATATAAAATGGAGTTTACCGCCGACGAAGCCGACTTTCGTGAAATCATTCATCCCAAAAAGGACTTCCGGACGGCCGATACAGCGTTCGTTCCGCAGCCTTATTACCAGGTTTTCGAGTCCAAACTGGGGTTCCTGCCTAACTTGAGTATTATAGACTTGCTGTTCAATATGGGACCGGAAAGTTTGCTAATACTAAGCAAACATTAATCATATTCTGTCCAGCCACTGTAAAACAAAACACAAAATATAGAAGAGAAATCATCCTTCGCCTCCTCCACATCGTATAACGCTGTCTCACAACATTTATTGGACATATAGATCCAGTGTGGTGGATATATAGACCCAGCGCCTTGGGTATATATGCCCAACAACTCAGGTATTAATACTCTGAAAAAGAGGCGTTAGCACCTGACAGCTAAAGTATTAATACTTGACAATATTTTCACTGTGAGCAGATAGAATGCCCTTAACTCCATAAGAGGAGAAATCGTCCTTTCCATGATACATTTATGTCCTCTCCATTAAAAAAAGCTTCATTTTTAACATCTCATTCTCGGCTAAAAGCTTTACTTTTTGTATGGTAATCATAAACACGCTTAATCTCAAAATCCCCGCTATGAAAAAGCAAATCGTTACTATGCCTATTTCTTATCATATCTGTTGCCATTCACGGAAATATCTATTTTAAGCATTTAGGCAAAATCAGATGGTCTGTCACAAATATCTGTACTTTCTATCTGCCAGGACGAACTGGACAGAATGTGGTTTGGTACACTCGAAGGCTTGAACTGCTACGATGGGAACCAAATGAAAACCTATAAACCTTCTCCGGACAATAAAGATTATTTTGGCGGTAATGAAATATCACACATAGTAAGTGACAAACAAGGTAATCTATTCTTTACTTCTGATGGGAAACTGATCCGTTATGATCTACATAAAGATCGTTTTTTATCTCTACCACTACGCACACAAACTCTATTCGCACACAACCATACAATATGGACAAGCTGTTAATGATAGTGTCTTCCAATGGGACCGAGAACAAGAAACATTCAGATTCGTCTACCAAGCCCCTTTTCCATAAAACAATCATCCGCCTTTATGTAGATGCCAATAACAGTCTCTGGCTGGGTACCCGAAACGGACTTTTACAGAACCGATAACATCCATAATCCTTCATCCCCCGTCTGCGTGATTCCAAATATCAACGTGCTTTCATTATACCGGGACAGCCGTGGAACGATGTGGGTGGCCACCTTCCGCAACGGCATGTACAAGATAGAGAACGGAATCAGCCAGCAATTTACCATCCAAAAGGAATTCGGTATCTCCAGCAATGATGTGCGTTGCTTTGTGGAAGACAACGAGGGAAGTATTTGGCTGGGTACCTTCAACGGACTGAACAAGATAGATACCTTAGGGCATATTTCTTACTATCAAAGAGGAAGCAAACCCGGAAGTCTATGCCACTCTTCTATTTTTTCACTTCACAAAGACCGGCAAGGTACTATCTGGGTGGGTACCTACTATGGTGGTGTCAACTACTTCAACCCCGAAGTGGATATCTTTCACCACTATACCGAAAGTATCGGCAACGAAAACGGATTAAGCTTTCCTTTTGTCGGAAACATGGTGGAAGACAAGCGTGGAGACGTATGGATTTGTACCGAAGGAGGTGGTCTGAACTGTCTGGAACGGGAAACCGGACGTTTCACTCACTACCTAATGGACGCAAAATCAGCCCACGGACCTTTCTACAACCTGAAATGCATTACCTACGATGCCGCAAACGACCAACTCTACATAGGTACTCACAAACAGGGCGGCTTGTGCTTCGACATTCCAAACAAGAAAGTTGTCTTCCACTCCAAAGAATTTGGAAATACCTGGATAAAGGTAACGTTCAGAGATGAGAAAATCTATCTCCTTACGGGAGAAGGGATGTTTGTCAAAGAAGGCAAAGGGAACTTTCAAAAACTATTCCCTCAAACTCCGGAAGCAAATACAGAAGGAAGCAATTTTCTGATAGATTCTCAAAACTACCTTTGGATAACCCATTGGAGGAGAATTGTACGTATCAACATGAACAATCCGCAAGAAAAATATATCTATCAATACGGTGAAAAAGGATTGGGAAACTATTATGTACAGAGCATGGCGGAAAGTCACGATGGTACCCTTTATTTCGGTACCTCCGGAAGCGGCATCTATCGGTTCGACGGAAAAAAAGAGCAATTTACAGCTTGCACAGATATTGATGCCGACTATTGCTACAATATGGATATCACCACCAAAGGTTATCTGGCAATCAGTAACGACCATGGTCTTCTCATTTATCATCCACAGACCAAGGAGAAGCAGATAATTGATGTGGAGAGTTTGCACCTCTCTGCTATCAACGAAGGTTGCGGACTTCTGATTTGCCGTAACGGGGAAACCTTTGTAGGTGGTATAGAAGGTATGAGTTCGTTCATGAACTCCTCGTTGCAGAAAATAGCCCCCAATTACAACCTTTATTTTTCTTCTTTAGTAGTAAACAATCGGGTTATCTCCGTCGGAACGGACGATGGTATTCTGAAGAGTGCTTTACCCTTTGTCCGACAAATAGAATTGAACCACAAAGAGAATAACTTCTCCATCAGTTTTTCTTCGAACAATTACGTTAATAATACTGACAGAAAAATATATGAATACAAGTTGGGGAAGGATTCAGCAAAGAGTGGAGCAAAACCAACGGTAATACTGTGGTATTCACCAATATCCCCCCCGGAAAGTACAAACTGGTAATACGTGAACAACAACAGAATCTACTCGACGAAATACATGCTATCGAACTCCCCATCCTTATTCATCATCCCTGGTGGAACACCTGGTGGATGTGGATTCTTTATCTCTGCACAATCACTGTCATTGGCTGGAATATTTTCAGTGAAGCACGTTCCAAGATGCAACTCCGCGCCTCACTGGCACAAGAAAAACTGGAAAAAAGAGAAGAATGAAGAACTGATACAAGCCAAGTTGCAGTTCTTTTGCCAATATCTCTCACGAGTTTCGTACACCGCTAACACTCATTATCGCACAACTTGAAGCACTGTTACAAGTCAATAGCCTCTCTCCTTTTCTGCGCAGTCGCCTGACAAAAATCTACAGAAACACATTCCAGTTCAAAGAGCTGATCTCAGAGCTACTGGATTTCCGGAGAAAGATGGAACGTGGGAAACTGCATCTAAACGTTTGCCAAATGGACCTCATCCCCTACTTGAGACAAATTCATCAAGATTTCACAGACCAAGCGAACTTACAGAATATACAGTTCATATTCCATACAGAAGCAGAAAACTTGTTGTGCTGGTTCGATGGACGACAATTGAGGAAAGTCCTCACCAATCTACTTTCCAATGCCTTTAAACATACGCCCGAAAAAGGAAAGATAGAATTGTCAATCACCGATAAAGGAGATTCTATTTATATTAAGGTGATAGACTCCGGCAAAGGTATTCCCTCAAAGGCCCCTACCGTTCATCTTCGACCGCTTCTACCAGGGGGACGAAAACTTTTCCTCACCCGGTAGCGGTATCGGCTTGGCTCTTTCAAAAGGTATTGTAGAACTACACCACGGTCAAATCGAAGTGCAAAGTGCAATAGATTATGGAAGTATCTTCACAGTAATACTACCCAAAGAAAATCTCTTTAAAGATGACAACGATGTCACCTTCATAGAGGCAACAAAAGCGGAATCTGCAACAATACTCGCACCATTCACAGAAACGACAGAAACAGAAGAATGCGCAGAAACACCGGAACCTATTTTCATTGAAAGGACGGACAAGGACTGCGTACTCATTGTAGAGGATAACGAAGAACTGCTCCAACTGCTTACCGATCTACTCTCGCCACTCTACCGGATAGTTATTGCGATGAACGGCAAGGACGGACTACAAAAAGCAATGGAAGAACGTCCCGACCTTATACTAAGCGATGTCATGATGCCGGAAATGGACGGTATTGAGATGTGTTCCAAGATAAAAACCGACTTCGACCTCTGCCACACCCCCGTAGTACTGCTCACAGCCCTCACTTCGAACGACAAAAAGTTGGAAGGACTGCAATGCGGTGCCGACGAATACATTGGGAAACCTTTCAACAACAAAATGCTGCAAGCTCGCATTGCCAATATACTGCGTAACCGAAAACTAAGCTAAAACAGAAATTTAGCCAGAAAATGACAACTAGTGAATCTCCTGCTGAAATTGAGATACAAGCACTAGCGCTTAACCCTATTGATGCCAAGTTTCTGGAACAGTTAGAGGAAACGGTCAAAGCCCATCTCTCAGACTCAGAATTCGACGTCGGTGCCCTAGCCAAGGAAATGGCTTTAAGCCGTAGCGCATTCTACAATAAACTGAAAGCCTTGAGCTGTATGTCTCCTAACGAGTTCATTATGAATGCCCGCCTGAAATACGCAGCAGAACTGTTGAGAAATCATCCCGAGCTACAAATCACGGAAATAGCCTATCAGGCAGGATTCAGTTCTCTACGTTACTTCCGGCATTGCTTCAAAGCCTGTTTCAATCAGTCACCACAAGAGTACAGAGGAAAGTGAAAAATCCCGTTCTGCTATTGTTGCTGAACGGGATTCACTCTTTATACCCTGAGCCTATTGATTACATGTTTTTTAAATTTTATTTTATTCTTCGGTTGCTGCCCATTCTTTGGCGCCTTGTTCTTTCAATTTGCTAGTGAAAGCCTTCGCTTTTTCCATCGCTGCTTCCTCGTCAGCAGGAGCAGCATAAGCGTGTCTGTAGCCTTTCACCTTATTCCATTCACCACGGGTAAAGTCAGGAAATGCAACAGAGGCGCAACCATTGTCCATAGAGAGTTCACCCAATTCTGCCAAGCAGCACCATTCAGCCAAATCATAAACGTCCATATCCAACGGAAGACCATTCTGCAAGCAGTAAACCAAACGGCTGTCCATGATGAAATCCATACCACCATGGCCGCCTACCTCTTTCGCCATCTCACCATACTTTTTCAGGATAGGATGTTGATACTTCTCTACTAAAGCTACCAGGCTCCTCTCTCTCGGCATGAAGCCATGTGAATTCAAGTCGTCCACCTTAGGCTGAACGCCGGAAGCCTTCAACTGCTCTGCATCAAGGGCGTACCCTTGAGTAGGATATTTATTGGCAAAACCCTTAGTACCCGTCAGTTGATAAAGGCGGTTGTAGGGTTGCGGAGTCATCACGTTATGCTGGTTTCGATGACCTTACCATTAGCGGTACGAATCAAAGTAGTAGTGTGGTCACCATTACGGAAACTATTACAAACAGAATCGGCATTTTCTTTCACCAAGTCCTTACCTACGACCGATTTGGTATCCATTGCTACTAAAGTCTCCATACGGTCACCACGATGAATATTGAGGGCCTGCGCCACCGGACCAAGACCATGAGTAGCATATACATCGCCACGATGACGCATATTATAATCAAACGCCAGCCCAATTTGTCATCCTCACCTTTCTTCCAATAATGCTTCCAGAAAGGAGCAAGATTATGAATATAGGCACCCTGCGCGCGAATTACCTCACCAAACACTCCATGTTGTGCCATATTTAAGGTATTCATCTCAAACCAGTCATAACAACAGTTCTCCAAAATCATGCAGTGCTTACGGTTCTTCTCACTAAGATCAACCAGTTCCCAACATTCTTTCAGGTTCATAGCCGAAGGAACTTCAATCGCTACGTTTTTTTGCCATTCTCCAATGCGCATTTCGCCACAGGAAAATGATGCAACCAGTCGGTTGCAATATAAACCAGATCAATATCATCGCGTTTACACAATTCTTCGTAACCTTTATCACCCGAGTAAACAGCCGCTTTTGGTAAAGAAGCTTCTTTCAGATACTTTTGACACTTCTCAGCACGCTCCTTTTCATAGTCGCACAGTGCTACAATCTGTGTGCCAGGAATGTAAGTGAAACGTGACACAGCACCCGGCCCACGCATACCTAACCCTACAAATCCCACACGAACTACTTCCATCTTAGGAAGAGCCAGCCCGATGACACTCTCTTGTCCGGCAGGTCGTTCGGGAGTTTTCACTACAATTGTTCCTTTATTCCACCCCATTCCGTACCCTTGTCGTTGACTTGTACAGTAGATTTCTGCATTGTACATATGAACCAAACAAGAGGCATATGCCCAATGCTAAAAAATTTGTTATTTTCATACGTAATTATTAATTAAATTATTCTTAGTAGGCTATCTCATATTTCTTTTACTGCTCATACGCACCACAACCTTTCCTTTACCACCTTCCAATCCACATTCTACCTCCAACATATTGTAACCTTCAATGGGATATTCACCCTTATAGGTATTCTTTGCCGGATAAGTTTTAAAGGTAGCTCCTGCCGGAGCGATGATTTCCATATAAAAATGTTTGCCTTCATGCGTCAAGCGTACCCGGTTCTCTTTTACTTCCACTTGTGCCTTGGTGGAAGCTATCCATGAGACTATAGACTGCGGACTGAGTAAGTCCACTTCATCCATTATCTCTATTGTGTAATCATTTAACAATTTGAACGTGCGGAATACAGAAGAAGCCTGATCTTTGTATAGAGTAGTCATATCCAGCCTTTTACAGAAGGCTGCTTCGCATCTGTATGCTCTTCGCAAAACAAATGCCTCGCCATTGGCATACTGAATCTTATGGTCGATACTCAACGTATTATGGGAAAAATTGTTATTACGGAAATACTTCCAACGTTGTCCGTCAGGACGTCCGTCCCAAAATCCCGGTAGGGCATAATCATCAGCTCCCAGATCCTCTGTCCAACAAACCCCATTGCTTTCAACAATGAATGTACCTCCATCCAAATGTTGATGCGCTTGACGAGGTTCTCCACCCTTGGCTATCAAAAATAGAGAACCTTTCTTATTTCTATTCCCATTGAAAACTATTATATCATTAATTGTGTTGTGGTATATTTCTAAAGCAGGTATTTTCTCCACTTTTTTAGGTGAAGCATTGTCAAACCAAGGAAGTGACAGAAAGAAAAGCTGATGTAGAAGTAAATTATCCTGCATGGTCAATTTTAACTTTTCCCGATACCATTCAGCCACTTCAGGTTGGTTATACATACGGCTGAATAAGAAAAATGCCGGAGAATTTTTTGAGCATCAGCCCCCGCATTACCGAAATTAAAAAGACGACCGGACGGAGTAAGTGTCCGTTTTTGATAAAGCGCCGTGCGCTCCAAGCCGGGTAGTTGTGCTATACCTCCCTTTCCATTGTCATTATCAGCCACCGCCTTTAGGTAGAGAGTTAAATAACTGGTAGTATATCCCCAATAAGCAGGGCCCTCATAGCATACGCCATCCGGAGCAAAATGTTTCAGGCAGTTGGGCATATACTTGGCAGCATTATCAAGAATGACAGCGGCCTCTTTCGGATAATCTTCTGCAATACCCAAAGCGGCCAGCACCATACCAGTGTTACATACCACGTTCCAATTGGTTTCTCGTTTCGCCCAACTTCCCAAGCTACCCTTTTCGTATTCACGCAACACACGAACAATGGCACGTTCGTACAAACATTTCTTTACCAAGTCTTTAGTCGAAGTAGGCAGCGCATCATACAACCAGTCATAAGCAATAGCTACGGCAGTTGCCATTTCCGCAGTATCCAAATAGTGAGGTGGATCCCAGTCGGGATAGTTACACACCCACAATAAAGCCTCGTTGGCGGCATCCAAGTATTTCCGCTCACCGTAGAGACGGTAAGCTAATGCAAGCGTACCCAAGCGGTTCACATAAGATCGGGATGTCCACAATATATTACCATATTTATCCTTTAAATAAGGTTTCTGCGGAGTAATCACCAATGTATCCGCTTTCGCTTTCAAGAACTCCGCCAACTCACCGGCAAGCTGATTGTTTTGTATCAACTGCTTCACAGCAGCTTCTTCTGCACCAGTGAACAGCAAGCGAGGGTGATTGGAAAGAAAGCGTTGCTGACCATACATATTGCAAACAAAAAGCAACATGAATACAACAACAGTGCATCTGCCCATATTTGCAATCGAATTAAAAAATAGATTTCTCATATTGAAAGAATTAAATGCAACTCCCGTGAATTGTTTTTATGTCATACAAAAAACTAATCTGTCAATTTTTGTCACATCCATACTCGGTTTCGGATAGTTTTTAGAAGCAATGTAGTGCTTTGTTTCCTCAATCATCTTGGGAGTGACCTCAAAATCATAGTTACCATAATCGCCTACGTGAAATTTTCCGGTCTGAAAGAACCCCCACGCATCGAAAAAGTCCGTAAGATCTGTTTTCAGGAAATCACAGCAAAGCTTAATATATTCATACATATTATGAATAGATGCATTACCTGCCCCTTTATGAGGTTGGTTACGTAAATGCTCCATCAGGTCGGCATAGAAATCCTTATAACCAATCTTATCGGCATAGATTTGAATTTGCCAGAAGGGTATCAACTTATGGAAAGGATCCTTCACACACATGATAAACTGCTTTTTCTGGCGCATTAAGTACTTTACTAAAAGCAGCCTCATAAATATGACGCTTACTCAAACGACTGGAATCACCCAAACTCATAGTGCCATACACGGAGAAAAGATTATTGCTCACTTCTGTCATTCCTCCCCAAGTAAGCCAAGGACGCATCTGCATCACGTGTCCTATCTCATGATGAATACCCCAGTTAGTTGTCACTTCCGGACCTATCGCTGCCTTCATAGTGCCATCTGTACCCTCAAAAGCTACACCGTCACCATCGCGAAACATAAAATAGTTAAAGTTGACACGCGCCAGAATACGCTTCTTTGGTATACGATTATATTTCGTGGCACCCGAGAAATCGTATTGTACCTGCATTACCTTGTCATAATTCTCAGCCAGTTCCTTGCCTTTGCCATAAGCCAACTTTTTTAATTGCTCCACAGGGTATGCTAGTTGAATATATTTCCCCTTCACATCCATAACAGGGCTGACCGCATTATCTAATAGACGGTTCCAGTCTTCGTTACTCTGTACAGTAGCGTCAAAGTACCCATTTACCTTCCCAGTTACAAAGTGAATGGTAACTGCCGGTGCAGTGTCGGGGTCATCCGCGAAATAGTCTACATACACATTACCGGCTTTTTCTTCACATTGATTACGTTCACACCTTCGTGTAACAGTATCTCTTGTTTTTTCAGTCCCCAGCCTTCGGGGTCTTTTTGTCGGTTGATAGCCTAGAGTAGGTTGACGCATCCAGTCTGGAATGAGCAGTCCTACGGTGCGTCCGTGAAGGTCACCCACCAATACTACATTTTCTCCAGCTTTCCAAATAGACCCCGGTAATGTTTTCGTAACGACTGTATCCGTTGGTGAGTTTGAGTTGTTGCTCCAGTACCTTATTTGAGGGTATAGGCTTATAACTCTGTAACAAGTAGGCCGAGTTATAATCACCTCTCAGCATTTTCTCGGCCAATTGCTTCATTAGCTGGGATTCCATGCCTTTCAAATGTTTGTCTTTAAAGTTCTTAGACAGAGATGATGCTGTCCAATCAGTAAAGTTAGTAAGGTCCTTGTTTACTTGATAGGTGGAGTAAGAGGGTGTTTGCGCATAGAGTACCCCCGCCAAACTACAAAAAGGGCAGCCACTGTCCACTTGCGAAGTTGTTTCATATTTATAACGTAATAAAGATTAATTTATATACAAAGATAAATAAAAGACCGCCTATTCTAACAGGTTGTGCTAAAAATAAGCAGCCTTCATTTCAAATAGCGCCTCTATTTTATTTAATAGAAGTGGCTATACGACTACCATCATATTGTACGGCCATCAACTTATATCCATTTTCCCAAGCAGTATTCATCTTATAGGATTTCTTACTACCTTCAAATACACAAATAAGTTTATTGTCGGCATTGAGCACTTCGAAAGCTACTACATTTTGCCAGTTATTAACGGTAATAGTAGAAGTGGTGATTCCTTCATCGTTGGTTTCTTCTTGATATGAAGCTATACCGGCTATAACATTCTTCTTATCCTTGAAGATATCTACGGTGTTATCTACAATATATTCTACAGCATCTGTACATTTAGGTAATCCCAAGGCAACGATACGATTTCTTACATTGGCTATCTCTGTTTTCAGTGATGGTGAATTGTTTGTTGGTATAATCACCAATCATCATATCGATGGGTGATAAGAATCCCCACTTCTCAAAGAAACCAGTCAAGTCCATACCAGCCGATACGCAACTGTTATAAACAAATTCGAGTTGGCACAAACCATCGGTTGTCGGATTAGCTGTGGTACGTACTTTCTCATAGATGTCTGCATAGAAACCTCCATGATCGGTCCGTTTCATCGGAGTGTTTCCTTTCACTTCGCAAAGTAGAGTTCCAATTGCCAGAACGGAACTAATTTGTTGAATACATCGCTTTCGGCATTATGTGCCTTTTGACCTGCCATAATGCTATTGAAAGCCGACACATAACGATCCTGAACAGTCAAACGTGACGGCTCGTTGTAGACCTTAGTTTGTACATAAATGGCAGTAATGTTGTTTGTTACCTCTGTCATGCCATGCCATTTCAATCCCGGACGAGTTTGATGAATATGTCCCAATTCGTGTGCAGGTCCCCCAACAATTGGCCGCCATTTGGGTCTCATCAGCCAGATAATTCAAACTACTTTCAATGTAGGCTGTATGATAATCGGTAGCATACATAAATGAGCCACTATTATAATGGACATGGAAATAACTACGATTATGAAACATACGATCATACTTTTCCAATCCCAAGAACTCTTGCTGACGATAAATCATATCATCATAAAGGTTAATCAGGTTATCTACATCCTTAGTATAATTCAAGAAACTGCGCGTAGTAAACGTAAGATGCACATATTTACCTATCACATCAAAGTGAGTATCTACACTATTATTGAGTAACTCTTTCCAACGTCCTTTCAGTTTTGGATTTTGACTATCGTAATATCCATTTACCTTACCCGATGCAAAATGCAGAGTGATTTCAGGGGCATTTTCATAATCATCTTTGTGATACATCACATACACAAGTCCTTTTCTCTTTAATGCTAATAGTATTAACACCGTTTACAATGGTATATTCCGTTTCCTCCAAATCCATCTTGTCCTGGTTTGTCGAGATTCTGTACACGGATATTCACTTTATCCAATCCATTCAAATCGGCCATTACTACCAAGTTCTCTCCGGCAGGAACAAAGATTCCTGTTGGATTATCAAGATAAACTATATTTAGCTGTTTTATTAACAGCAGCATCGATATCAGGATGCGGATAAGCCTTATAGTTGGCAATACGGAACTCACGTTGGTACTCATTATTATACATAAACCAAGCCAAAGTCTTGTAAAATGAACTCTTACAATTCAAAATATCCTCTTCGGTGACGGTAGGCTTCAAGTCAGTGCAAGCGATATCAGTAAACAGTTCATCATATTTGAAAGCATTGGGATCTTTTTGGAAGAACTGCATTTCTTGACACCGCAATGGTTTGCTCATATTATAGCAAGTACTGATAGTAAATTTTACCTTTGTCACATTGCTTTGGGAAGCATTGAAGTCTGCACGTGTAGAGTTGGCGTTATCAAATGTCCCTTCGTATACTTTCACATATTCTGCACTACGTGTTTTATTAACATCGGTCAACACTTCAATCTTCACATCTTTAAAACGATTAGCAGAATAGGTACAATGATAAATGATGTAGTCCAAATCTACCGGTTCATCAAAAGTATATTCAATATACTGAGGATATACCAATCCTATTGGAGCTTTCCAATTCGCTTGCCATTCGGTAGTCAAATCATTATCGAAAGTTGCATCATAATTTCCACCGGGCACACCACCATCACCTTCCGCACTGTTGGGAAACAGTTGAATATCGTTGCCCTCTTCAGGTGCAACAGGTTCGTAAACATCCAGTCCTTTTTGCACCACATTAATAACGGTTGGCTCCAAGTCGGACATTTCATCACTATCGGCAAACACAATTTCACCCATACGTTTTGCTCCCTTGTTACTCTCTATTTTAAAGAGGTATTGTTTGGTAACAGTTTCCTGCGAGCACGGGTATCAGGTTGAGTCTCTTTTATTATCCAATCGGGGAGGGTAATAATATAGTCTACATTCGAAGTTACTTCCACCAATACTTTATCTCCGGCAGCATCGATATTCATGTTCTGAGGAGATACCAAAATAGCTTGTTGGTAACCTAACTGCGCTACACGTACAGTATCTGTTTGAGAAAATGCCTTTACATAGAATTCACCTCTACGCACATATTTGTCTTCACTCAAAATAACACTTACAATCAAATTGTCATCTTCATTACGAGTCACACTACACCAGCCTTGTAGTTCTTTGCTCAATTCTACAGTCCATTCTTCGTTACAACGAACCTCCAGTATCCGTTCTCCACTGTTTTGGTCAAAGTTCACATTGTAGCTGTCTAAGAGCAAAAACGGAGTGAGCGGTATATCAAAATTATAATCGTCACAGCCAGTTAATATAGTCATCCCAAAGAACACCATTATAACCCAACCAGCTATTTTTTTTTTTAATAAATTACTCTTCATAGTATATTTTCTTTATGTATTAGATACTTTTATTTGCCTTCCCCTCATCCCTAATAGACATGAGAGAGAAAAGCTTTTTCTTTAATTATAGTAAGGGTTTTGCACAATATGCGGGCATTTGTTAATTTCCTGATAAGGAATTGGCATTAGATATTGTCCCTTATGGAAATTTCGCGGTAATGGAAGATCCATCGGAGTAAAATCTTCCACCTTAGTAGCATTAGTATTCAGTCCGCGATCGGGCATTCCACAATGTTGCTCTGCTATTTTCCAACGACGAATATCGAAGAATTTATGACCTTCTAAATATAACTCGTTCATACGTTCTGCACGTACAATCTCTCGCATCCCCTCTTGAGTGTTTTGGTAACCAGGATTAGTAGAATACTTATCCCAAGCCTCATCTACACTAGGAATACCGGCACGTTCGCGTACTTTATCCAAATATACTTTAGCTTCGGATAAACGATCCAACTCAACTAAAAGGCTTCAGCATAGTTTAAAATAAAGCTCTGCAAGACGGAATAACGGAAATGGATATTCTATTACATTCCATTCAGCGGACGGTACAACACCCTTTTTATTTCCAAATCCAGAAATAGAATACTCCTGATCGGTACGATTACCACGACCATGAGGATCATCTCTCAACAAATGGATTCTGATAGCACGCTTAGCCGGATCAGCACTAATTTCTTCATTGTTATATTTACCAAATTCAAAATATCCATTATGATAGGTAGTCCACGCATAAAATCGGGGCTCACGATCGGTGCAAAGACGCATTACCTTATCACTACTAGGAGTAAAATTAGCATATTTCACAAGATCCTCATAATTGTTTCCATCACAATTTTCCGGAGCACTAATATATTCATAACGTTCGTCATAGTCGAACGTTTTATCCTTTATTTATTGGAAGCCCGTTTTTAGTGTAAAATGCTTCAATGGTTTGCAAAGTAGGACAGTTAGTCATACTGATACCAGCAAACTTACCACCGAGCGTCTGACGAGGCGGACAGCGACGCTGTATTCCATAATAGTCATCATTACGTGTGTCAGCCCAAATAATTTCCGGATTATTCCCTGTCTGATTGTCGATATTGGTATATCTCAATCTTCGTTGTGCTTTATTGGGAAGTCCCGGTTTAGCATCACTTGGTTCACCGGCATCCGCATCGTGATAGAGATGGAATTTAGCTTTTTCCACTTCATCAATTGCATACTTTGTTTGGGTAGCACTTATTTCCCATTTTGCTTGACTTTTCTCTTGAGCTATTAACTGACGTCCATCTAACGGACTACGGAAATCGGCATACATTTCTGTGTTTCCATTATAGAGCGGTGAAGCAGCATAGAGGTAAACTCTGGATTTCAATGCTAATGCTGCAAGACGTGTGGCACGACCATAATCTTTTCCACTCCATGTAGTAGGTAGTCCGCCTTCAGACATTGCTTCATCCAATTTTTCGTTAATAAAGGCCACTACTTCGTCTATACTACTACGTTCGGGAAAACCACTAATGGGTGTTTCTAAATCTATAACACTGCGAATAATCATGGTCGGACCATACGAACGCATAGACAAGAAATGATAATAAGCTATCAAAAAATTAGACTCTGCCAAATATTGTTTTTTCATTTCGTCTGTTACATATTCGTTGGACACTTGTTTCAAGCTTTCTTGGAACATGTAGCATTGATGAATACCATTCCAAATAGTAGACCATGTATTACTAGTAAATCCCAAACTGACAGGACTATAATAACCGTATTTGAAAGTGGTAAACAATTCTTTGGTAACAGCCTTTGTGAGTTCTTCCGCAAAGCCAATAACTGTTACCGAAAGTTCTGTTAGCCGGTAAATAGCCATAACAAGAATAGAGATATCCTCTTACCGCACCTTCCGTCTTCCAAGTATCCGATTCTTGTGCACGTTCATCGGGGACAATGTCTAGATAATCGCAAGAACTAAGTTGCCCCATCATTCCCAATACGATTAAAAATTTTGCTATCTTTTTCATATAGAATTCTTATTTATTATTAAAGGTTACTTGAATACCAAAATTGATGATACGTTGAGTGGGGTACTTCATACCACTACCGCTCCCCATTTCAGGATCCCAATAATCGAAAGGGGAAAATGTCAACAGATTCTGTCCGCTTAAGTAGAAGCGCCAGCCTTTGAAAGTATAACCCACTTCGGCATTTTTCAGTTTCAAAAACGAACCATTACGTAACCAATAGGTTGAGTTTTGTGTATTATTGCCATTGTTTTCCAATGTCAAACGCGGATATTTGGCATCAATATTTTGGTTTTCAGTAGTCCAGTGGTCATCGGCTATGTATTTAAACAAGCCGCGGATACGTGCCTCACCAAAAGGATGGATACCACTCATCAAAATTGAAGTCTTAGCTACTCCTTGAAAGAAGAAAGAGAAATCCCATTTCTTGAATTTGATAGAAGGACCAAAACCATATACTATTTCCGGGTCTTGCGGATTGCCCACATAACGTCGGTCATTGCCATCAATCACATTATCATATTCACCACGGTAGTTAGGAAGATTATGATACCAAATATCCCCAGGTTGTGGAGTGTATCCCAAAGCTTTTTGATCGGGGTTATTATGGATGGTCTTTTCATCGGGGAATAATCCGTTGTCAATATAGAGCAAATATTGCCCTAATGAATGCCCTACCGATGACAAGTTAGGATATTCTTGGAAAGGAGGCTCATCTCGTTCCAAAATGAGTATTGTGCGCATAGGTGAATGTTCCCTTGAAAGAGAGAAAAAGATCTTTGTTCACCTGTTTGTTATAATCTATCGACAAATCCATACCTATATTTTTCATCTTACCTAAGTTAGCATATACCGTTGCTCCGCTCAAACCCAAGAAATCGGGGATTGTACTACCTCGACTCAAGAAGATGTCTCTACGAGTCTCTTTGAATGCTTCGACTGTCAGATTAAAACTATTATAAAGTTTGAAGATCAATACCTACATTTATCTTTTCTCCTATTTCCCATCCCAAATTTGGATTAAAGAAACGAGACCATTTAGGTCCCTTGTAAAGTTACCCTGTTTCCACCGACACCTGTAGTGTATCCAGGACTACCACCCAAATCAATATCTTCAAGATAAGTAAATCGTCCGGCTCCGGTATTATCATTACCTACCAATCCCCACGATCCACGCAGTTTTAAGTTGGAAATCACAGGACGAATATTATCCCAAAATTTCTCATTTGATATGTTATATCCTACAGCGATAGATGGGAAGAAACCATAGCGGTTACCTGATGCAAAGTTTTCCGAACCATTGTAACCAAAGTTAGCTTCAGCCATATAGCGACCATCGTAAGCATACGACACACGTCCGGCAATACCCTGTTTGCGCTCAGGCAGTGAGGAAAAAAAGGTCAGTCACATTATTTGTATTGTACTGCTGACGATTAAACAAAAACATGGCATTCACATCGTGTACACCGCCAAAGGTATGTTTATAGTCTAAAGTAGCTTGCAGATAGAGTTTACGGTTACCGCTATGCGAGCCCGAGGTTTTAATAGCAGTACCACGTTCATTGCCCGTTCTACGAAGAGTATATTCACCGGTTTCGTCATTTTGAGAAGCGACCTCAAAAGCATTATAGTCACTCACACGAGTGGCATTACTGCTTGAATGGTTTTTGTAAGAGAATAATCCATTGAATGCCAATCCTTTTATAAACATACCCAAATCCTGCTGCAACTTAAAATTGGCAGTAATAATACTGGTATGGTTTGTTTTGTATCCGGTCACGTAGTCAGCTACAGGATTCATATATCCACCGGTAGCAAATGGGCCCCCACTTTTATCCCCCCACATAATATCTTCGGTATCATATCCATAACCAGCAGGAAAAGAAACAGGATAGTCTACAGGATTGTGTTCCATAGTAGATGCAAATAAAGAACTTGTACTAGCATTCGGTCCTTTCCAATCTTTAATAGAGGCATTCAAACCCAATGACAGTTTAGTAGTAGGAGTCGCTTGTACATTCAAGTTATTAATAAAATCGTAGTTGGTTACATTGATGTTATTATTATAGCTGAAACCATATTTCTCGCTCAACGAGTTCAAGTTACCATCGCTGTGTTTCACACCCACACTCATAAAGTAGTCCATTTTTTTGTTACCTCCACGAATATTGAAGTTGGCACGCTGGGCAAAAAGCATTTTTTTGAACATCTCATCATACCAATCTACATTAGGATAAAGATAGGGATTGAGTCCGGCACGTGTTCCTTCTATCTTTTCCCTACTATAGGGAGTAGCAGCCGAAGTGGGGCGAGCGGCTCCTTCATTATAAGCTCCATATAGGTTACACCATCAGCCATTTCAGGAACTTTGGTTAGCAAGGTCAAGGCTCCCTCTAAGCGAAAGTTAATAATAGGCTTGTCGAGATCTTTACCACTTTTGGTAGTAATAATCATTACACCATTGGCGCCGCGTGTACCATATAGCGCAGTAGCAGTAGCATCTTTCAAGATAGAGAAACTCTCGATAGCTTCAGCATCGAGTGAATTCAATTCAGTACTGCTGATTTCCACACCATCAAAATAATAAGTGCACCAGTTGCGCCACTAAAGGTAGATTTACCGCGAATCCAGAAACTGGCCCCATCGGCACCCGGTTCACCACTACGTTGTACAGCAATGACACCCGAAAGACGTCCGGCAAATGAAGTAGACAAACTAGAAGAAGGTACCTTTAATTCAGCAGGTCTCACCTGTGTCACAGCACCAACCAAACTTTCTTTCTTTTGTCCTACGCCAAAAGCAGTCACAACCACTTCATCCAATGATTCAGTAGCTTCACTCAACTCAACTGTATAAGTCTTCAAATGACTTATACTGATTTCTTTGCTCTCATACCCCAAATAAGAAATGATAAGCACATCTCCTTTTGATGCTTTCAAAATAAATTCACCATCAAGATTAGTAGTAGTACCAACAGTAGTTCCCTTTACTTTGACAGCTGCACCAATAACTGGTTCACTCGTTTTTCCATCCAAAACAACACCTCGGATTTCGCCCGTTTTTTGTTGTGCTCCCATAGAATTAACTAAAATCACCTCATTTCCATTTACTCCATTTGCGAATGAAGAATTCGAAAATGAAACAAAGACCTAAAGTCAACAAAGGAAGCGCACTAAGAATTATGCCACTTTTCTTTTTTCATAATAATAAAGAGTTTTTTGTTTTTCATAATAAAAGTTTTATTTTAGATAAAGGGTTAATTATTTACCAGCACAAAAGTGAATAATTCCATTCAAATAAAGAGGATATTTCATCTATTTCAGGTACTGAATTTGTCTTCTCCATGAAAAAAATCTATTTTAACACAACAGAGAGAGGATTAACGATTTCTTTCCTAAAAAAGCTTCTTACCGGACAAAACGTTAAAAACAAAAGTGAAAACACAAACTCCCCCTTCGAATGGACGGAATATCCCCCTACCTATTTTATATAGGAATAACTTTGCAGCATAAAAACATCTAACATATAATATCTAATAACATGATTAAATTTATAAAGAAGAATCCGGCAATCCCCCAAAGATGGATTGTACTTACTGCATTGGCATATTCACTAACTGCCGCCGCACAAGCTCAAACGCCCCAAGCAGAAAAAGCATTTATCAAAGAGAATATGGAATTCGCCACCAAACAATATAGTTTGATGATGCAAACCCCTGCACAAGGAAAAAATGGAAAAGCTATCATGCCACACAGTATGCGCAAAGACGGTACTCCCAGCAAAGGAAGTATTTACCTTTGGACAGCAGGCTTTTTCTCCTGGTACATTATGGTATCTATCAAACTACACAGGCGACAAAGCCTTTTGCAAGACTCTGCCTTAGTTTATACACATCAAATGGAACCCGCAAAGACCTTCACAGACAATCATGATATTGGATTCATGATGTATTGCAGCTATGGTAATGCCAATCGCTTCGCACCAAAAGACGAATATGAGGACATATTAGTAGAATCGGCACGTTCACTCTGTACACGTTTCCGCCCTCAAGCAAAAGTCATTCAATCATGGAATGGATTTCGCAGTTGGCACGGTGACAAAGTATATGATTTTCCTGTTATCATCGACAATATGATGAATCTAGAACTATTATTCCATGCCTCCAAAGTGACGGGTGATGAAAGTTTTCGTAAAGTGGCTATTTCACATGCAGAACAAGTAATGCACCATCAAGTACGTAAGGACTACAGTTGCTTCCACATCATATATTATGATAAAAAAAACAGGCAAGCCCATCAAAGGAGAGACTTCTCAGGGATATTCAGATAATTCAGCCTGGTCACGTGGACAAGCTTGGGGAATCTATGGATTTACCATGTGTTACCGTGAGACGAAAGACAAACGCTTCTTGAAAACTGCAGAAAAGATGGCAGACTTCTACCTTGATCATCCCAACCTTCCTTCCGACAAGGTTGCCTGGTGGGACTTTAACGCCTTTCAAGAAGGTTACACACCCGGTATCCGTTCCAACGCCTGCAAAATGGTAAATAACTACCGCGACGCTTCCGCCGCAGCCTGCGTAGCTTCGGCATTACTGGAACTGAGTACTTATAGCAAAGGTAGCAAAAGCAAGAAATATCTGGAAAGTGCCAAACAGATTCTACATGCACTAGGTAGTACCAACTACCGCGCCGAGCTAGGTAAGAATGCAAACTTTATACTGATGCATAGTGTAGGTGCCGTACCTCACAATTCAGAAATAGATGTGCCGCTAACGTATGCCGACTACTATTTCATCGAAGCTTTACATCGTTATAACCGAATGCTGGACGGAAAAAAGTCCACTATAAATAAAAAAGGAAAAAACATGAAAAAGAAAGAATTATCTAATCTGTTTACTAACGGCTATAATACTACTGCCAATAGGGAGTACAAGCCAAAGACAAGAAAAAAAAAGGAAAGAAGAATATTCCCATGACGGAAATTCAAACCACTGGCACCCAAGATCGCGCCATATGGGTAAAGCTACTTTGGAAAATATCATATCCTGTCAGCCATAACCTCGCAGAAGGAACACTACACCAGAATATGCCCATTGAGACCCGTAGCGGTGAAACAGCAGGCTACAAAGACATGACACATCTGGAAGCTGTAGGCCGCACACTCGCCGGGGTTGCCCCTTGGCTAGCACTCCCCGATGATGATACAGAAGAAGGCAAACTACGCAAGCAGATGCGTGAAGAAGTACTGAAAGGGATTAAAAAATGCAGTAGATCCTGCATCACCCGACTTACTGAACTTCACCAAACACGCTCAACCTATCGTAGATGCCGCCTATCTGGTACATGCCTTCCTCCGCGCCCCCAAAGCTTTATGGGAACCATTGGATGAAGTTACAAAAGAACGCTATATTAAATCCTTCCAATCCTTACGTGATCGTACTGGTGCTTACAACAACTGGTTACTCTTCACCGGACTAACAGAATCATTTCTGTTGGGAAAAGGTGTACAATACGACCAGTTCCGTATTCGTGTAAGTAAAAACAAGGTAAAAGAATGGTATGTAGGCGATGGCTGGTATAGTGATGGTCCATCATTCAGTATGGATAATTATAACGCCTACGTGATGCATTCTATGATGGTAGCTATGCTGGAAAATCTTTTACCTAAACGTTGGGCAAGTCAGAAGGAGCTAGACGAAGCTATGAACCGCATGATACGCCACTCTGAATTTTGTGAACGTATGATAGCTCCCGATGGCACATATCCCGCTTTCGGACGTTCGGTTACTTATCGTACCGCTGCATTCCAATCGTTAGCAGACGTAGCTCTACGCAAAAAATTGCCCTCACACGTTTCTCCCGCCCAAGTACGTTGCGCCCTGACTGCCGTACACCGAAATATGTATGAGGGAAATCAGAACTTCGATAAGGATGGTTGGTTAGTGCTTGGCTTCAACGGTCATCAGCCAGAATGTGCTGATGGTTATACCTCCACTGGCAGCCTTTATATGGCAACCTTAAGTTTTCTACCTCTCGGTCTTCCCGCTGATGATCCGTTTTGGACAGATGCATACGCAGATTGGACTAGCAAAAAAGCTTGGAAAGGAGGACATCTACACAAAGATTACAAAGTGGAATACTAAAACAGGGTTATCAAATGGTCCAGAAACCAACCTTTATAACTTAGCAAGGCATGAAAATTTGTATATAAACAATAAAAATGTTGTGATTAAATAACCAATACCATCCTCCTGTATTATCCTCTAGTATAACGGTATAGAGTTAATACAAGGGGATGGATCCAAATGGTTTAATCCGTATACCACTATCTTTTACTGCATAGCAATCTCACAATACTACCTGTAAATCAGCGTTGACAAATATTCCTCAGCAAACATCTCATTGGCAACTTCCAACAACATCTCTGCTGTTAGCTCTTCTATACGCTTAAAAACAAGCTCGGATGATTCATACTTATGATAATGCAGGAATGTTTTCGCCATCCCCAACGCATTATTCTCAAAGTTATCGGACGCTACTCCGATTTGCCCGATCAACTGCTTTTTCGCTGCCGCCAACTGGGAAGAAGTCATCTTTGTATCGCGCATCCGCTTCAATTCCTTATAGGTCAATTTCAGGCAAGTATCCATGTCATCACATCCGTCCCGAAGTAAATGCAGAAGGCCCCGTATCCGTATAAGGAAGTCAGATTGGATTCGACATTATAGACCAGTCCTCTGCGTTCGCGAAGGGACACATTCAGTTTGCTATTCATTCCGGGACCTCCAAGGACATTATTCAGCAGATAGAGTGCAGTACGCTTGTCATCATACGCATTATAGCCACGGCTACCGATCATGACATGTGCCTGATGTGTGTCTTTAGTTACCGTTAAATGTTCAGGAATATAAAGAGGCGGAGGCGTACGGCGGTTCTCAATTTCCACTGCAGGAATATCCGACATATATTTTTTCTGCCAGACGGATAATTTTCTTGAAATCATATTGTCCCTGAACAAAAAACACCATATTTCCCGGTTGGTAAAACCGGCGGGTAAACGATAGAACATCCTCCGTGCGAAAACTCCGCAGAAGTTCCGGTTTACCAAGAATGTTTCTTCCCAATGGATGATTGCGGAAGATCATGTCTTCAAAATCGTCAAATATCAGTTCCGACGGAGTATCCTCATAGGATTGGATTTCATCGATAATGACCTCTGTTTCTTTTTCTATCTCATGCTGCGGAAAGGTTGAATGAAACACAATATCCCCCAGCAGCTCAAGCGCACGTTCCAGATGTTCTGTCAGGAAGGCGGCATAGACTACCGTTTCTTCTTTATTTGTATAAGCATTCAGGTCACCACCTACATTCTCCATCCGGTTGAGGATATGCCAAGCTTTCCGCTTCACCGTCCCCTTAAAAATCAGATGTTCTACAAAATGGGCCATTCCCTGCTCATTCTCCGCCTCATCACGTGTTCCGGCATCGATGGCAAAACCACAATAAGACACTTTCGAGAGAGTTGGTTCATGGATAATACGCAGGCCATTAGGCAATGTATATTCGTTACCTTGCATTGTTTTATACTTCCTTATTGAATTAATGCCACAAAAATACAATAAAACTTATTGCTGTTTATAGAAAATTGCAGATATTTGTGGACTATAACAGCAACAACGTGTATGGAAAAGATAGGAATATTCTGTTCCGCCTCTGATAACATTGACAAAATGTACTTCGAAAGTGCCCGCCGAATAGGCAATGGATAGGACAGACAGGCAAAACCTTGATATACGGAGGAGCCAACCTCGGACTTATGGAATGCGTAGCACGCACCGTAAAAGAAAACGGGGGCTAGGTCATCGGAGTTGTCCCGACCAAACTGGAGGAGAATGGCAAGGTAAGCAGTCTGTTAGATGAAGAAATTCATACCCGTAACTTGAGTGACCGCAAAGATATCATAACGGAGAAGTCGGAGGTATTGGTGGCACTCCCCGGAGGCGTCGGTACTCTTGATGAGATTTTCCACGTAATAGCCGCTGCCTCTATCGGATATCACCGGAAGAAGGTCATTTTCTACAATGAATATGGTTTTTACGACGAGCTATTAAAAGCACTCCACACCTTGGAGAACAAAGGCTTTGCACGGCAACCTTTCTCAACCTATTACGAAGTAGCAAACACTCCGGATGAACTAAAAGAAAAAATAAACTGATCCTATATGATAGACTCCATTAAACAACTATTGCAACAGGAAGCACAAGCAGTGCTCAATATCCCCGTAACAGACGCTTATGAGAAAGCAGTACAACTTATTGTTGAACAGATACATCAGAAGAAGGGAAAACTAGTAACTTCCGGTATGGGGAAAGCCGGGCAAATTGCGATGAACATTGCTACGACTTTCTGTTCTACGGGTATTCCCTCTGTATTTCTGCACCCTAGCGAGGCGCAACACGGGGATTTGGGTATTGCAGAAAAATGATTTGCTGCTGCTGATCTCCAACTCCGGCAAGACGCGCGAAATCGTCGAACTTACACAACTGGCTCACAATCTGGACCCGGAACTGAAGTTTATCGTTATCACGGGAAATCCGGATAGTCCGCTGGCGCACAAGAATCGGATGTCTGCCTAAGTACCGGTAAACCTGCCGAAGTTTGTACGCTGGGTATGACTCCTACTACTTCGACTACTGCCATGACAGTTATCGGTGATATACTGGTAGTACAGACCATGAAGGAAACAGGATTCACGATCGCCGAATACTCGAAACGCCATCACGGAGGTTATCTGGGAGAAAAATCAAGGTCACTATGCGAAAAGTAATCGGCATCGGAGAGACAATCCTCGATATCATCTTTCGAGGTGACCAGCCTTCCGCAGCCGTACCGGGAGGCTCTGTATTCAACGGTATCGTATCCTTAGGCCGGATGGGAGCAAACGTCGGCTTCATCAGTGAAACCGGTAACGACCGCGTGGGAAACATTATCCTGCAATTCATGCGTGACAACAATATCCCAACCGATCATGTGAATGTATTCCCTGACGGGAAATCACCCGTATCTTTAGCCTTCCTGAACGAGCAGAGTGATGCCGAATATATCTTCTACAAGGATTACCCGAAGCAACGTCTCGATGTCCTGTTCCCCAAACTGGAAGAAGACGACATTGTCATGATAGGCTCCTACTACGCCTGAATCCGGTATTGAGGGAAAAGATTCTCGAACTGCTCGACCAGGCGCGCGAGAAAAGAGCTATCATCTATTATGACCCGAACTTCCGTTCTTCACACAAGAATGAAGCGATGAAACTCGCTCCGACCATTATTGAAAATCTGGAATATGCGGATATTGTACGCGGTTCTTTAGAGGATTTTCTATATATGTATAACATGCAGGATATAGACAAGATTTACAAGGATAAAATCAAATTCTACTGTCCCCGGTTTATCTGTACTGCGGGAGGAGAAAAAGTATCACTCCGTACAAATTTAGTTAATAAAGATTATCCGATAGAACCATTGGAAGCTGTCAGTACCATTGGAGCAGGTGACAACTTCAATGCCGGGCTGATCTACGGATTACTTAAATACGACGTCAGATATCGTGATTTGAACAACCTGAACGAAGCAACCTGGGATAAGGTTATCCAGTGCGGAAAAGACTTTGCCGCAGAAGTCTGCCGGAGTTTCAGCAACTCCGTATCCGTAGAATTTGCGGAAAGCTATAAATAATACCCGCGAAATAGAATAGCGGTACAATATTTTATTAACTGATAAATGATAGTTGATTCAACTATATTGACTATCTTTGCACCCGAAATAAAAGATATACAGAGATTTAATGAAGACATTTGAAGAGCTTGGCGTTTCTCCGGAGATACGTAGAGCAATTGAAGAAATGGGATACGAGAATCCCATGCCGGTACAAGAGGAAGTGATTCCGTACCTTTTAGGAGAAAATAATGATGTAGTAGCTCTTGCACAGACAGGAACAGGTAAAACAGCCGCATTCGGCCTGCCCTTGCTCCAACAGATTGACGTAAAGAAACAGAATTCCACAATCGCTTATCCTCTGCCCTACTCGTGAGCTTTGTCTCCAGATAGCAGGAGATTTGAACGACTATTCCAAATACATTGACGGGCTGAAAGTGCTCCCGGTATACGGTGGTTCTTCTATTGATAGCCAAATACGCAGCCTGAAACGAGGTGTACATATCATCGTTGCCACTCCCGGGACGTCTATTGGACTTAATGGAGCGCAAGACCGTATCTTTGTCTACTATTCGCAACGTTGTAATGGACGAAGCGGACGAAATGCTGAATATGGGATTCACAGAGAGTATCAATGCTATCCTTGCTGATGTGCCGCAGGAACGCAACACCCTATTGTTTTCCGCAACAATGAGCCCGGAAATCGCACGCATCTCCAAGAATTACCTACGCAACGCGAAAGAAATCACTATTGGCCGCAAGAATGAAAGCACCAACAACGTTAAACACGTTGTTTATACCGTACAGGCTAAGGACAAATACGAAGCTTTTAAAGCGTATCGTAGACTATTACCCGCAAATTTACGGTATTATTTTCTGCCGTACCCGTAAGGAGACTCAAGAAATTGCAGATAAATTGATGCAGGAAGGCTACAATGCCGACTCTTTACACGGCGAATTGTCCCAGGCACAACGGGATGCCGTTATGCAGAAATTCCGTATCCGTAACCTGCAACTGCTCGTTGCTACTGACGTAGCTGCCCGTGGGCTTGACGTAGACGACCTGACACACGTCATCAATTACGGATTGCCTGATGACACAGAAAGCTATACACATCGTAGCGGACGTACAGGGCGTGCCGGAAAAACCGGAACTTCCATAGCCATCATCAATCTTTGTGAAAAAGGGAAAGATGAGAGATATCGAACGGGATTATCAGCAAAAAATTCATTGTCGGAGAAATGCCAACTGCAGCAGGAATTTGCCAGAAGCAGTTACTTAAGGTAATTGACGACCTCGAGAAAGTAAAAGTAAACGAAGAGGAGATTGCTGAATTCATGCCGATATCTACCGTAAACTAGAATGGTTAAGTAAGAGGACTTGATTAAACGAATGGTTTCTCACGAATTCAACCGTTTCGCCGAGTATTATCGCAACCGTGCAGAAATAGAAGTACCGACTGATAGCCGTGGAGAACGTACCGGACGGGGTGACCGCAAAGAAGGTGGTTTCGAAAAAAGAAGCCGCCAAGCTGCACCGGGCTTTAACCGTTTATTCATTAACTTGGGCAAAACGGACAGTTTCTTCCCCAGCGACCTCATCGGCTTGCTGAATAGCAATACACGTGGACGCATTGAATTAGGACGTATCGACTTAATGCAGAACTTCTCTTTCTTTGAAGTTCCCGAAAAAGAGGCTATCAATGTCGTAAAAGCTCTAAGCCGTGCGAAATGGAACGGACGGAAAGTCGTAGTAGAAGTATCTAGTGAAGAAGGCGGAAAAGGACATGAAAACGGTTCAAGTGAACGCAAAGGCGGAAAACGATTCGGCAAAGGAGAAGATCGTACTCCACGCTACGACAATAAAGATAGAAAAACAAAAGATGCTTCTACCAAAGGTCCAAAATCCGGCAAAAAAGAAAAACCGAGTCGTGCAGAACGAGGCTATTCGGATGCTCGCGGTCCAAAAAAGAAAGACGACTGGCAGGAATTCTTTAAAGACAAAGAACCAGACTTCAGTGAAGAAGGGTGGGCACGCAGAAAACCAAAGAAATAAAAACTTTCAAAGCAAAAACCATAGAATTCCCCTTTTGAGGGAATGGTTACTTCTTTAAAAAAGTTGTACCAAAAACGTTTATATAACCTTTTATAAGGTGAGTTCAATATAAACTTAATGATTATGCTTCCCTTCCTTTGGAAAGGAAGGAGAGAAGCATGAGAATGAAGTTATATCAAACTCACCTTATTTTTAATTCTTTTATCAGATTTCCCGCTTTCCCGTATTTCTCGATAATAAAGAGCATATAACGCACATCCACACCGATACATCGTTGTAAATCGGGTTCAAATACAATATCACTGCTCATGGCTTCCCAATTGCCGTCAAACGCCAGACCGAGCAACTCTCCCTTACCGTTGAACATGGCACTGCCGGAGTTTCCTCCTGTTATATCATTGTTGGAGATAAAGCAGACATTCATATCTCCCTGTTCGTTGGCATACCTGCCGAAGTCGCGGGAAGATAATAAAGACAAGAGTTCCGGCTGCACGGCAAAGTCAATGTCTCCGGCATGCTCTTTTACCTTCTCAAAGATACCTTTCACTGTTGTATAATAGCCGTAAGTAGCCCCGTCGAAAGGAGAATAACCACTGACCGTCCCGAAACTGAGCCGCATGGTCGAATTGGCGTCGGGATAGAAATTGCGGTCGGCATACATACGGCGCATGGCATCATTGAATAAGCGCTCTCCCTGTTCGATCTGCTCGGAAGCTTCGGAAATACCCTGGTTCATCTCATAATATTTCACAATCAGGTCAAGACTCAAAGATACGGCAGGGTCTTCAATCAGATTATACGTCGTATCCCGTTCCAGGAAGCGTTTCAAACCTTTAGGCGAGGTTATATTGGATGTTGCATACAAGGAGTCTACATAGGCTTGGATATTCCCGTTATAGAGCGTGTCGATCTTATCGTACATAGCGGGAAGATACTTCTTGTCCACTTTCGTTTGATACTCTTTCAGCATGGCGGCAAAGACTTCCTTGTCAATGGCAGTATCCAGGTTGTCATACTTTTCCAACAGCTTTCTTCATACGGCTTTACCACTTGCTTTTCTTCCGCCTCAAAGTCGAAGTTCAGAATTTCAAGCGCAAAGCTGAACCAATTCAGGACCATTGATAAATGCTTCACCGAAATAAGCCAAGGCACGGTTTATCTCACGACGATTGCCATAATTCAGCTCCAGGGAAGAGAATAAACGAATAAGTTTCTCCCTTTCTTCGGGATGCGCCTGAATCCATTCGCGCAGTGCAGCCTCGGCAGCACGTTTCTTTTCCAGCACTTTCAGGTGTTGGATCGCTTTATTGGTTCCGATACTATTCTTCCAGTAATTAGAGCTTTCATCGTACTTTTGAGGCATACTTGATACGGATGTCCGACGACGGTCCATTTCCCGCTTCCAAATAGCCTGTTTCACTCCACGCACGTCAATCATAGCCTGATTGATGCCGTTCATCATCTCTTCGATACCATAAGAAGAGAGATAACGCTCCGTACTGCCCGGATAACCCAAAGTCATACAAAAAGAGCCTTCCTTGTATCCTTCCAGCGAAATAGGAGCTACGTATTCGGGCGATAGGGGACATTGTCAGGTGAATAATCCGCCGGGCCATTCTGAGTGTTGGCATAAATACGAAATACGCTGAAATCACCTGTATGGCGAGGCCACATCCAGTTGTCCGTATCCCACCCGAACTTACCGACAGAGGAAGGGGGAGCAAATACCAGCCGGACATCGTTATAATCACGGTAAACAGACAGCCAGAACTCATTTCCCGCATAATAAGCGTCAACAATACCCGTCAACGTAGAATCCTTTTCCGATACTTCCATGCCAATTACATTCATCACAGAATCGACTGCCACCCGCCGCTCGGATTCCGTCTTGGCGTGCTTGGCGGCAGACAATACCCGCTTGGTCACATTTTCCGTACGAAGCAGAAACGGACATATAACTCGGGATTCGGCAGTTCTTCTTCGAGGCTACGGGCCACAAAAACCGTCTTTCAGATAATCATGTTCTACCGAAGAATGTTGCTGGATACTACTGAAACCGCAATGATGATTGGTGAACACCAACCGTCTTCCGATACGACTACTCCCGAACAAAAGCCGCCGAAACGACTTAGCAGGCAATACATGGC